>Ga0247815_10000382_pt1 | contig 35482 bp, 64 predicted proteins | sample UWRJL194509B1_FD_181014 | JGI IMG/M metagenome (GOLD analysis project Ga0247815, IMG submission 181014) | Plant litter microbial communities from Arlington Agricultural Research Station in Wisconsin, United States - UWRJ-L194-509B-1 | ecosystem: Environmental > Terrestrial > Plant litter >...
CCGAGTATTGAAGATATTGCTGCTAATGTTGTTTCCGAAAATAGAGATTGGGTTATATCGGTATTGTTTGAATTTGATTTGTTTGGTGGAGAATTACATCGCACAAAAGAACAGCTTCAAGGAGAACAACAGTAATGACTAACCAAAGCAAGGATGAAGATTTAAAGAGGCAAGTGCATCAGCTGATAGTAAAAGGTAATTTAGGCGGTACTATCGGTGAATTACGTGATGATTTATTGAAGCTTATTCGCAACTATGGCTATTCAGAGCGTTTGGAAGAGTTAGACAGGCAAAGCCCAATGTTTTCAATATACAACCGAGAACGCAAAGCAGAACTTAAAGCAGCTATAGAGGAGATTAACTAGATGGGTCTTGCAAAAGTGGTTGTGTCAGGTCGTATGACGAAAAACCAGTACTATGCAGTTCATAACTGGATGAGATACAATTTTACAAAACCAAAATTATGTGCGATTTGTAACAACGAAAAACAACTTGACTGGTCTAACATTTCTGGAAATTATATCAGAGACATTTCTGACTGGCGAGCTTTGTGTAGAAAGTGCCATAAAAGAATAGACACTATTGGCAATACGACTCATTGTAGAAAAGAACATGAAATGACACCTGAAAACACCTACACGTATTCAGATGGCAGAGTTGAATGCAGGATTTGTCGTAAAAACAATCGTAAGAATAAGAAAGTAGAATAAATATGAATCTTAACCCTATAATGCCAGAGCAAGAGAGACTACGAGCTGAGATAAACCGTATTCATCAGCGTCCTGCTATGCGACCTTATAAAGATATTGTAGATGACCTTATGCAGCTTATCGAAACCCATACAGCTCAGGCGGTAAGGGAAGCAAGGATTGATGAGCTAAAGCATTTACGAAACCCTGATGTGGATAGTGACATACATTATGTTGATGACAAAGGAAGAACTTATAGCATTTTGAATAGGTTAAATGAGCTTACCCAAGAGAGGAGCGAACACCATGAGTAACCCATGTGAATTAACTCAAAACAAGGTAGTTACATATAAAGATTTTGATGGTTCAGATGTATGTACCGATTGCGGTTACTTGGTTTCTAGCCATAACCTCACACAACCCACACCTAAAAAGACTTGCCTTAATATCGACTGTCCTGAACGAACAGGTGGCGAATGTAATGCTCCAGTGTTTCATAGCAATGTATATCCACCTAGTAAAGAAGATGATGAGCTAGATACCCTATTAGACAATCACGCTGCATTGTATGCGGAAACAACTATGCAGTTCATCACTGGTGAAATTACAGAAGACGAGCGTGATAAAGAATGGCATCATTCAGACCTCAAAACAAAACATTCTCTACTAAAACTCAAACTCCAGTGGCAGCTGGATGCTCTAGAGGCAGTAAAAAAATCAGGCAAGCAATGGGTAGAATTAAACGAAGGTACTAAGCACGAACTTTACAAACGTATCACTGAACTAAAAAAGCTCAAGAAAGGTAACCGGTAGTATGACAACTATCGAATATAACCTTGAAATGGTTCGTATCTACTCTGAAATAAAGAACCAGCAGCTTCAAGCTATTAACACTAATAAAACTGAGGAGGGCAAATAACATGAGTAATGCACCATCAGCAGAAAAGTTTATGGCTATAGCTGAGAAAAGCTTACCTTTATATGAACTTCCGAGACTAAAAACTTTAATTGAAGATTATCTAGACGAGATTGGATTTTATACAACCGAATTAGACTCTATTAACACTAATGAAAAGAAGGAGTGGTAGTGAGTAGTTATATTCTTGGCTTGTTATTAATAGCAATTTACGCAATAGATGGTGCAAATAGGCATGAAATATTCATTGCAGCAGTCATTATGGTTGCCGCTGGTGATATTAGACGGCAGATTAAGGAGAAGGCATGACTTCATTTAAACAGAGTGCAGAAGAAAAGAAGTGCTACCGCTGTAATATAGTTCGTCCAATTGATGAGTTTCCTAAATCTGCTATTCACACTTCTGGTATTGATAATATGTGTAACGAATGTAACCGTGCTAGAACAAGAGATTATTATGAGAGAAACAAGGAAATGATACGTGAAAAGTCAGAAGTGTATCGTAAGGCTAACTGGGATAATCTTAAGTCAAAGATGTACGCATACAGGAACAAGAACCCTGAAAAGCAAAAAGCTCGGCAAGCAGTAAATAATGCTATTGCAGCCGGAAAATTTACAAAAGAACCTTGTGAAATATGCGGAAATACTAAAGTACAGTTTCATCACTCAAAAGGCTACGAAAAAGAAAACTGGTTCATAGGAGTTTGGTTATGTACAAAGCATCATGCCGAACATCATAAACAACTAAGAGAATTAGCAAGGAGTAACCCTCATGTCTAGTAGTAACCTAGAAGAACTAATCGAAGAGCGTATTAAAATTGCTTCTACACAAACTACGTCTAAAGACCGTGTTGTTCATATTGCTTGGTTAGCTGACGGTAAAGATATATGGAACAAATCTAACGGAAAGCGTGGTCATTCACCAGCAGAAGCAAGGCGTTATATTATTTCATCCGTATCCCGGTTGATTGCAGAAGCAGAAACTAAAGCCCGAATAGATGAACACCACAAACTTGATGCCGCACTCAATTTAAACATGGATATTGCGGAATGGAGCTTGCATCGTGAATCTGAACTTACCTCACTGCTAAAGGAGAAACAATGAAACTATTTGTCGTTGGAGAAGAATCTTCAGACCCAAAAAAATGGTCGATATGGTCTGAATATGCCTTAGTAATTGCAGAATCGGCTAATGAGGCTGAAAAAATGGTTAAAGGTTCGCCTGCTACTGAAATACCAATAGAAAAACCCGTGATATTAGTACAGATGACAGAACCAAATTGGGGAGAAGATCTATGATTAACCCTCGGGCAGCAAGAATATTTTTTGGACTATCTATTATTGGTTCTAGTTTAGTCGGTGGAGCTTTGATAGTTGGCTTAATAATAGGCTTTCCTGTATTTATTTGGGGGCTTTTAACTAAAAAGGAAGGTAAGTGATGACCCTACCCCACCAAGATAATGAACTACGGAAGAAGCTAGAGCTTGCAGTACGCGGCAATGTAGATTTAGCTATATCAATAGACTTCACATTACCCCAACACGAAGAGCAAGTAAGCGATACTATTGACGCTATCCTCGACATAATCATTAGTGAGTTACCAAAAGAAAAAGATGCATATCGTGACGGTAGCAACTTAACTTATGAGATATTTGGATATAATTCAGCAATATCAGAAATCACCGCAATTTTAACCGCAGCAAAGGAAGCTAAATGAAACTAGAACTCACAGAAGACGAATTGATTTACTTAACTGATAAGATTGGATGGTAGCATGACTATATTTATAATCATTGTGATTATCGTTGTATTGATAATTGTAGGTAAGGCATTATAGCTATTGACTTATTGCATCGCTTGTGCTAAAATATAGTAAGTTAAGCCATTAGATTACGTAACCGAACGCTCATAAACGTAAAGGGAAACGACACTCATTCGGAACTTACAAGATACACCTCGAAAGGGGTGTTTTTTTGCACTATACAAATGAAAGTATTAGTAGTAAGCTATAAGCACTATGACAGAGCAGAACAACGATTCTACAACTCAGTCTACCTCTAAGCATCCTGGTGGACGACCACCGCTGTATACCAATGCAGAGGACTTAAGCTACATCATTGACGAATACTTTGACTATTGTGACAACCGCATACAGCAAATCTATAGTGCTAAAGCAGATGGAGTTATAGAGGTTATGAACCCAGCTCCTTACACTATGGCTGGCCTTGCACTGAGGTTAGGAATGGACCGTAGAAGTCTTCTTAACTATTCCAAGAAAGACGAGTTTTTTCTCACTATAAAAGCAGCAAGGGATAGAGTTGAGGCTGATGTAGAGGAACGAATGAACGACAAGCAGACATTTACACCTGGTTTAATCTTTAATGCTAAGAATAACTTCGGATGGATTGATAAAACAGAACAAGACGTAACATCAAACGGTAATACTTTAGCCCCAGTACTCGTACAATTCGTAGGTGATGATGACCCAACAGACAATACAAATACCTAAAGAGTATAAACGGTTATTCGATGATGATTGGCGTGAAGCTGCTATATACGGCGGGCGTGGTTCACTTAAGTCTCATACAGTAGCTCGCTTTTTACTCATTATGGCTCGTAGTAAGACTGTACGCGTTGGTTGTTTTCGTGAGTTTCAAAACAGTATTGGCGATTCATCACATCAATTATTAGCCGATTTAATTGCTAAGTATGAGTTAACTGATTTTAAAGTGACAGACAAAGCAATAGTAAATACCATTACTGGTTCAGATTTCTTGTTCAAAGGGCTTCACCATAACGAACAGAGTGTTAAGTCTATTGAGGGTATGGATTATGCTTGGGTTGAAGAAGCACAGACCGTGACGAGTAGTTCAATTGATGTCCTTGTCCCTACAGTGCGTAAGCCAGGCAGTAAGATCATCTATACCTACAACCGTTTAGATGAAGAAGACCCTATACATAAGCGTTTAGTCATCGAGGGAAGGCCTAATACTCTCGTATTACACATTAACTATGATGTAGCTATGAAACATGGTTGGTTTCCTGATGTTCTTAGGGTTGAAATGGAAGACGATAAAGAAAACAGGCCAGCACTCTATAAACACAAGTGGCTTGGTGAACCTAACTCACAAGAGGGACGTATTTATAACGACTGGATACAGATTGACGAAATACCTCCTATGGCAAAGCTCGTCCGCTATGGTCTAGACTTCGGGTATTCGATTGACCCAACTGTAATTGTGGCAATCTATCAGTACAATGGTGCGTTTATAGTTGACGAAATAGCCTATCAAAAAGGGCTAAGTAACAAGAGTATTGCTGATATTTTAAATACTAAAGAGAAGGCCCTGGTAATTGCCGATAGTGCGGAACCTAAAAGTATTGATGAAATATACAGTTATGGTGTGAACATCCAGGGTGTAGTTAAAGGTAAAGATTCAGTAAGCCAAGGTATACAGTATGTGATAGACCAGAAGATAAGTGTTACTGCTCGTAGTGTAAAGACCTGGGCGGGGTACTTGGGTTACAAATGGGCGGTAACTCGTGAAGGAAAGACGCTCAACGTTCCAGACGATGCGGTACATGAATGGAGTAACCCAATGGACGCTATTCGTTACGGGTTTGAATCACTCCGACCAGCAAGTGGGACGCCTCGTATTAAGACTGCCGGTTGGGTTGCCCGTGCTAGAAGTAACAAACCACTATAAATTACTATTGCAATACTATATAAACTAAAGCATTATAGAGCTACAAGGAGTTTAATGCCTAAATCTAAGAAAATAACAACACAAAACGTCAAACTAGATTCAACTATGAAGCGTTTTAACGATTCTTGGAATTATGCTAAGGATTCATGGCACTATCGTTGGGAACGAGATTGGAAGCTGTATAACAACCAACGCGTCCAACAAGCGTACGAAGGGCTCACTAATACCTTCGTCCCGATGACCTTCTCAACTGTGGAAACTATTGTGGCAGCTCTCTCTAACTCTCGCCCTCGCTTTGACTGGGTGCCAAATGACCCTATGCAACAGAAAGAAACAGATGCACTAAACTCACTGCTCGATGACTTCTGGGAAGCTGACCGTTGGGACGAGAAACTCGAGAGCGCTGAACGTCAGAACGTTTGTCTTGGTACAGCACCGTTATTCTTCTACTGGGATATTGACCGTCCACGGATGATTCACTTCTCTATTCGTGATGCTATTATTGATCCTACTGCCACCTCACCTGAGAACTTAGGCTATGCAGGACGCCGATACCTCACCTCACTCGATGAGCTAAAAGAATACGAAGTGGTTGATACTGAAGAAGGCTCTAAGACATATGGCGAGATGGTTCCACGCTTTAAGCTTCCTTCTAAAGAAGAGGTTACTGCCTTTAAACACGATGATACCGACCAAGACATCAAGAATATGTTCCTCGGTTCTACGATGCCAGAGGCTTCTGAGCACCAAGTCGAGTGTATTGAGATATGGGACTACGACACTGTTACAACTATCCTTAACCGTAAATTTGTCATTGAAGAGATTGAAAACCCGTACAAGGCTCAAGCTAAGGCTCGGGGTGATAAGAACCCTAAGGGTATTCTTCCGTTTGTCTTCCTTCGTAACTACACCGATGTATCATTGTTCTACGGTAAGAGTGACATTGAACCTATTGCCAGCTTGCAAGAGCGTTTGAACGACATGGACAACCAAGAAGGTGACTATATCATCAAACAGCTCGCTCCTCAGCGTTGGCTTGACCCAGTGAATGAAGACTGGCTCGACCTCATTAACAACGACCCTGATACTGTGTATCCATTTAAAGAAAATACAATGGGCTACTACTCACCACCTATATTGCCGGCTAACTCATTCAACGAGCGTATGAATATCAAGAATGAAATCCGTGAAACGACTGCCATTGACCAGATTGCTAAGGGTGCAGCAAACGTGAAAAACACGACTGCTACTGAAGTGAACGCTCAACTTAACCAAGCCTCGCAGCGTATTGAGATTAAAGCTCGCAACTTAGAGCGAGGTGCATTCTTTTACATGGGTCAACTGCTCTTCCGTATGATTCAACTAAATATAACGGAACCAATGGTTGTTCGTTCAACAGGACAAGATAGCACAACCCCAACTAAGTTTAAAATGTCGAATGGCGAAACGCTTAACCTTCCTCCTAATACTGCAGTGTTTGACCCTGATGAATACACGGGTGACTGGATACCAAGTGTTACTCTTGAGATTGATAGCGAAAATAAGAAAGCTACCTCAAAGCGGGATAACCTGCAGGAATACCAGATACTTATTCAAGACCCAACTAACAACTTAGAAGAAATTAAAAAGATTTACTTACCTAAGATTTCTAGCCTAACCGCTGAAGAGGTGGAACGCATCATCACTCCTGTAGAAGGTGCTGTAGACCCTATGGCAGCTCTAGCGGGAGAAGCTCCTACCGACCCTCTCGCCGCGCCACTACCAACAGGAGCACCAGTCTAATGGCTGATTCATATGGTATTGCGCACGAAGCTGTAACCTTTGCTCGTTCAGAGTTTGGCAAACACTACATTGCACGTCTAGAGCATATTCGTGATGATTACCAGAAACGTGCTGGTAGTGTTGATGTTACCGAAAGCCAGAGCAGGGCCTTGTCCTTAAAAGCGAGTGCGTACGATGATGAGATTGGCTACTTCAAGACTGCTTTAGAAATTACGACTAACCCAACGATTATGAAACGACTGACAGATAAGCTAAAGAAGAAAGGAGATACATCGGTTTAAGCGTTGCTATCGGAGTGCGAGGGATGTTTTTAATAACTATTCACCCGTCCAAAGTGATTTCTTTCGCACTTCGTTAGCACCCCTTAAAAGGTGCAGCAAACAATAAAGGAGCAATTATGAACGAAGATGAAACTACAACCGTAGTAGACACTTCTGCAGATGATACAGCCGTACTTGATACACAAGCTGTTGAGCAGGATGTTGAACAGGCAGTCGAAACCGAGACAGAACAGACTGACACTTCTAATGATGAGCCTGACCTTTCAGATACCTCAGCAGAAGAAGACCTAAGCGAATGGGCAAGCAAGAAGGGTATTGACTTGAGCACACCAGAGGGACAAGCGAAAGCTTTGAAATCTATGCGCGAATCAGAGAAAGCCTTTCATGCAAAAGCACAACAAGCAAGTGAGTTAGAGAAAAACTTAACACAATCGACAATTGACCCAGATGCAACAAAGGCAGAGCAAGCACTTGCTATAGCGAACCAGTTGCAAAATGAGAAGATTATTCGTGAGTGGAAAGAAACTAACAATGTTACCTCAGATGAAGACGTAGCCATGGGTGAATATGCAAAAGCTAATCCTCGTGCCGCTAAGCTCTTGATGGCGGGTGAACTAACGCTTGATGAATTTCGTGCTATTGCAGTCCCAGCGCAAAAGATAGACCGTGAGGCTATCCGAAAAGAAGGTGGTCAAGAAGCCCTCCAAACGCTTGCAAATAAACAACGTGCTACAGCGGTAAAAGGTAGTGCAAGTAGTGCTGGTAATTCTACAAGTATCTCTAAAGAAAACGTAGAACAATGGTACTCGAACCTTGGCCCAGAAGGGCGTAAGAACCCAGCTAACCAAGCGACACTTGAACGAATCCTAGCCTCGTAGCCAATTAATTTTTGGAGTTACAATTATGCCACTAGGAACTGCTAACCAGACAGTCACAACCACAACTCAATTTGCACCAAACGTATGGGCAAATGATGTTATGGACATTTTGAAATCTAACCTAATCTTGGTAGACCGTGTACGCCACTTCGATACAGAAGTTGCAAGCTACGGTAAATCAGTTGTTGTACCATTCGTACAGCTTGCTGTTGCCAATGATAAGCTAGCGAACACTCAAGTTACATTGAACGGTCAAACTGCTACATCTGTAAGCATCTTGATTAACAAACACAAGGAAAGCTCATACCTTATTGAAGACATCGCGAAGATTCAAGCGAAAGCTGACCTCCGTAGTGAATTTACTAAGGCTGCAGCTTACGCTATTGCAGAAGCAATTGATACAGACATCCTAACAGAACTTAAGGCTGGTTCTACTAACACACCAGTTGGTACATTCGGTACACCTCTTGTTGATGCTGTTATCCTTGCTGCTAAGGTTGCTCTTGATAAGGCTAAAGCCCCTTCAACTGATCGTACTCTAGCCCTTGGTCCAACACAAAACGGTCAAATGCTTGCAATCGACAAGTACGTTCGTTACGACGCTCTAGGTACAGGCCAAGCTATCGTTAACGGTAAGACTGGTACAATCTACGGCTTCGACGTCGTTATGAGCCAGAACTTCCCTAGCGTTGCTGGTACACCAGTACAAGAAACAGGTGTTGCCTTCCACAAGGATGCCCTTGGTATCGCATTGCAAGAAGCACCACGTACACAAGCTCAATACAAGCAAGAATACCTCGGTTGGTTGCTTACAGTTGACACAGTATACGGTGTTCTTACACTTCGACCAACATTCTCAGTATTAGTCCGTTCATAACAGACTTAATAGAGAATCATTTAACCGCCCTAGGAATGGGGCGGTTTTTGTGTTACATTAGCACTACCATATTGGACAAATCTAAGGAGAACACATGAGCGAAGTATTTGAATCACCAACCGGAGAACTAGAAACAACAAGTAACGACCCTAAGCTAAAGTATGTCATTACTCAAATTAACGAGATGGGCTCTATTATTCGCCGCAACGAGGTAGATATTTTTATTAACCAAGATATTAAATGGCTTCCCTACGAGCAAGAAGGTGTTGATACTCAATTAAAGACACTTGAAAAAGAAAACGAGAAGCTTCACAAGGCTGTTGCTTCCCTCAAAAAGCTTAAAGCTCAACTAGAAGCGTAGTATAATAAAATAACGGACGGATTAAGAGGAGGATTTATGGCTGACAAGAAAACCAACGAAAAAGTAAAAATTAACGGTGCAAAGACTGAGAAACACGTCGAACACGAAAAGAACGGTGTGCCTCAGCTTGAAACTGTTGAACCTACTGACAACTCACAATCAGAACGAAAAGAAGTGAGTGCCGATGCACCTGTGACTAACCCTGAAAGCGGTGACTTCACACCAAAAGATTTCCAAGTAGCTGACAATGAAGGCAAAACACCTGAAGCACAGCAAAAAGAAACACAAGACGGCTTAATGGAGCAACTTAACCGTACTCACGACGACAAATAATGAATATAGCTGTTATGATGCCATCACGTGGCCTTATATTCAGCGAAACCATTGAGGAGGTGCTACGAGAAGTGGCACCTTTCTCTTTTGAGTTTTTCTTTGCCCATTCTCGGCCTATACCAGAGGCTTTTAATGAACCGATGGATAAAATACTTAAAAGTTCGTTTGATTATGTATGGATTGTTGAAGAAGACATGGTACTGCCTAAAGGTATATTACAAGAGTTATTAGACCTTCAATCACCTATTGCCACAATGGACTACCCGGCAGTAGAAGGTGTCATGTGTGTACAGAGAGACAATAACAGTGACGTTCTCTATACGGGTACAGGGTGCTTGTTGATAGAGAGGGGCATATTAGAACTAGTTGATAAACCAGTCTTTAGCACTGATGACATCTACACTCCAAAAGGTGAATACATTGGCAAACGTGACCCGAGAGAACCTATTTACGGTCAACACGATATTCATTTCTTCATGCAGATACGGAAGCTCGGCATACCAATCAAGGTGACAAGAAGCATTGGTCATCAACGTAAGATAGTTGAGTATGGACAAAAAGAAGTTAATGATGGCTTTCATAAAATAAAACTGATATGATAATGGTAACGGACGGGCTACGGAGCTTAAGTGGCATACAACACACTAGAACTTATTGATTCAGTTATCGCGCAATCAAAAGATGATTCATTCTCTCGTAGTCTCGTATTAGAGTATCTTCAACGTACGCAAGATGAGGTTTTGGGTCGTAAACGCTTTAAGTTTAATGAAGACGTATTCGAGGTTGGTTTATCAGCTGGTTCTACTTCATTTGATTACGATTGCGACCACCAAGAAATTATTCAGCTTATCCTCATAGATGAGACAACCACAACTCCAACCATCTACCAACCGAGCTACTTGTCGCCTAATGAGTTTTACGACGTTTACCCAGACCCTGAGAGTAATACAACCAACCCACCATTTAATTACACTGACTTCAACGGCAGCATTGTCTTCCCAGCGCCACTTGATAAAGACTATACCGTTAAAATGCGTTATGTAGAGCGTCCTAAGCTTCTCTCAGACGCAACAACCTCAAAACCGCAAATACCTATTGAATTTAAGAATATCTACATTAGAGGCGGTCTAGCGGGCCTAGAACAATATCGAGAAAACTTTGATATTGCTGCTGTACATGAACGTAAGGTTGAAGATTTAGCCGATGACATGCTCGGTCGTTATACACCACGGAAAATGGGACCAGGCAAAGCACGTACTCGTGGCTTATCTTATGGTAATACTCCTCTCTACTATGGAAATCCAGGTATAACTAATGGTACGTTCTAGTTCAGGTTATCGGACAGTAATTCCTTCTATTACTACGCAAAAGGGTCAAACTAAAGACCTCTCTTTTAAAGACGGTCCAAACACTTATAAAGATAATGACGATTTAAAAAATACTGAGCTTTCCCAAGTGATTGATATGCGTATGGTGAAAGTAGGACGCTACAAGACCCGTAAGGGCTTAGACCGCTTCTCTACTCCAATTGGTGAGGCTGTAAACGTTCAGACTACATCCGTAACAGGTGCAGCCGATAAAGCAGTAGGCAATTCAGTAGCAATCGGTGAAAAACTTACGGTAACTTCAACTGGCAACGTGACTAGGGCTGATATTCGCCTAAAGAATCTTCCTTCGAGCCAAGGCGTATTACTCGTTGAAGTCTACACTAACGTCGGTGGATTTCCAGGCCTGTTACTATGTCGTAGTTCTATTTCCCCGTCAGCAATTGCCAGTTCATACGCATACGTGCCAGTATATTTCGTTGACGCTCCAATTGTGACCAATGGTTCAGGGGTTATTGTGGTTGTTAAGGGACAAAATACCAATGTATCAACGTACAGCGTCAGCTCAACGACTAGCTCATCCAACGCTATTTCTAGTATTGATAACGGTACTGTCTGGTTCCCGAATGCTTTTAGTATTAACGTCAAGCTCTACACTTCAACTGCAGGAGGTGTAAAAGGCGTATTTAAGGCATACCGCCCGAATGGACAAGTCCGCACTATCTTTGCTCACGGTAGCTCAATGTACGAAGCCAATGCTGATGGAACCACTACTCTCATTAAGTCAGGAATGAATCCAGCAGCGACAAAGTACCGCTTCTCAATGGACCAAGACGTTGTTCGCTGGGTCAATGCCTTAGAAGCTCCTTATAAATGGGACTTCACTACTGTGACACAGATTACGGGTCTTCCTGTAATTCCAAATAACATCATGTCACACAAGGGACTTATCTTTTATACGAACGATTCAGACCCAACAGCAGCCAACTTTTCTAACTTTGGGCAGTATGATACCTTTACCTCAACCGATTTCGTATATATGCCTGGACCAAAAAGTGCGGATGGTCTTAGGGCAATGGCACCTTTAAACGGCGTTTTGTACTTCTTAGCTAAGCGCAATAAACGTCTCTTACTGGGTTCTGATACCGATACATTTAGTGATGATGATGCATCTAGTCAACGAGGTACATTCTCTCAAGAAAGCTTAGTATATGATGCAAACTACATTTACCACGCTGACGACGAAGGTGTATGGCAGTTCAACGGTTCGGATGAACGCAATCTTGCTGAGAGCTTCCTACCTGATTACCTGGCTATTACGAACAAAGAATCTATTAACCTAGACATATTCAATAACCGCCTATACATTTGGTATGCTCCAGCTGGCTCTGCTGATAATACTGAATGTTTTGTCTATAATCTTACCTTGAATCTATATGAGAGTAATGATCGTGGTGCAATTATCGGTCGTACCTTTGGACGTAACACGCAAGATGATAGCTTCATTCAAGCGAGCAACCGTGTTGGTGCGCTTTATTACGGCGAACGGTCTACCAATGATTACAATAACTTAGGTGACCAACTTGAGGCTTCACTTTCTACTGCCTACTCTCACTTCGATACCCCAAGTCAAAGCAAACGGGTTCCAAAGCAACGCCCACAACTTCCATCGGTGTCAGGTACTTACTCAGTGCAAGCTGGTTACGATAAGGATTTTCAGGGCGACCCGACGTACCGAGATATTGATGTATCGGGAAATGGGGCACGGTATAACACAGGTAAGCTGTATAATACAGGCGTTCGCTATGCCGGTAGCCGCATGATTGCACCACGTAACTTATATATTCCTGGGACGTTTAACCGCCTTCAACGTACGTATCGGCATATTGCTGCTCGTGAACCGTTTGAGTTTGATAGCGAAGTACTTACCGTTCAAGTACAAAGGCTTATCTAATGCCTAATCAATACACGCCTGTCACTACCTCAGACCAAAAGGCTGCATTAAACCAAATTAACAATAACTTCCGCAAGCTTGATGCTGAAGCGGTTACAAAGAAATTTGGTTCAGGAGATAATACAGTCATCATTGGTAAAATTGGTGATATGGCTGGTACTCAGTTCGGGGATACTGCGGGAAATGGTATATTTACAGGAAGGTATCAAGATAACCCTGCGAGGTTTGGTACTATTTACTATGAAAATGGTGTTCCAGTTGCACTTGATGGACAAGCCCCTGATGATGGACGTATGGGGCACTGGCAAGTGAAGAGTGGCTTTAACGTTCTTACCCAATTAGGAGATTAATATGCCCGCTGATATTACCAAGGCAAACTCTTTCAGCCTGACTACGGACTACCCATTGGATAAGATTATATATCAAACCACAGGTTCTCTTGTTGTACCAGCAAGTACCCCAACTTCGGTGGATATTCCGCATGGTTTACCTTTTACACCGTTATCTAACCTGGTCTATTCAACTACTTCTGACTTTGCGGTTAGCTATGTATCGGGTAGTGGCCCATCCCCAACCGACCCTTCGCTTTATCAATTAGGGATTGACGTCACCTTAAGCTCAACTGGAACGAATAATTCTATCGCGGTTACAAACTTCTTCACCTATGATGTTACTATTTATTACCGATTATATTCTTTTGAACCCATCGGAAGTAGTGCAACACTACTGTTTACCAATGTTTCGTCTGATACGTTTGAATTAAACACTGATTATAATTATTCAAAGCTATATCTTGAAGGAAAAATTAACCTTGCTACGACCACAACAGTAGTACACGGCCTAGGTTATATTCCCCAGACAGAATCATGGATAGAATTTAGTACACAAACTCTTTCACCTCAGTCCCAGTTCAACGCATTAGACACTACAGCAGGTTCAGTAGTGGGTACGATCGGTGTCGTTTTAACCAGTACGCAATTATCTCTCGTTGGTTCAATACCTGGAGCGTTATTTTTGCATTATAGGATTTACCTCGATGCCTAAACCTAGTAATTTCATCCTGACAACCGACTATAGCACTTATAAAAACGATGCTATAGGAAGTATAGTATTTACTATCCCTGGTTCGATTTCGATTGCTGCTAATACAAGCTACAAAGCATCGTATAATCTTGCAATCGGTACGCAAGGTGCACCTTCTCGAGCCTTCATTAATAGTAGTGCCTCACCATCTCAATGGTTTGTTGGGCCAATGCTACAAGTTGTCTGCGATGGTATTGATTCATTCTTCGGTGCTACACCGTACTATTACTACATAACCATTCTTAGGACCGCACCGAATGTTGTAACTGTTAATGTAGAAATATCAAATTACGCTTTCGGAGCAGGTACATTAACCACTGAAACAACGCCTCGTACAATTACAGTAAAGCTCGCAACATTTATTCCTCCATTCTCATCTTAATTAGGCTATTGTTTTTATGTTTATTAACGTGCTATATTTAAGATAACTAGGACGGGTTAAGCTGAGGACATTTAGTGGCTCGTTCATTAGACCAAATTCTTGCAGAACTTAATCCTCAATACGCAACTAGCGAGAATATTTTAAATACTCGCTTAAATGCCATACCTGGCGAAATAGATTCAGGTATCGCTCAGACTGATGCTAAGCTCGCTCAGGCAAACTCAAACATACTTAGCTCAGCACAACGTCGTGGAACAGGTACTGCCTTTGGTGGTATCCCGCTGGGTGACCAAGCAAAATATGCAGCGACTGAATATGCGCCTGCAATTGCTAACCTCCGTGCAACTGGAGCACAAAAAGAGCTATCACTACAAGAATCTCTTGCTGGACTTGCTCGTGAAAAGCGTGGTCAAGCTCAATCTATTTATGATACTGGTGTGTCTCAAGACCTCGCCGAACGTGGGTTCCAAGAACAAATCCGCCAGTTCAATGAGCAACAAGCTGCGGCTAACCGTGCAGCAGCTGCTCAAGCTAAACAATATAGCTTTGCTAATGCAGCCTCTCAACAAACCGCTGCTAAAACCCCTCGCTCTGTGCAGACGAAACCAGGTAGCTTTGCTTTCTACGATGAAGCAGACAAACCCATCTCCGCAGCTCAATATGCCCTCAAGACCAATCAAAATATTGGTGATGTTCTTTATGACATGGGTCAAGCTGGTGACCAAGATGCTCAACAAATCTACACCCTATTGCAACGAGAAGCTAAAAATAATGACGGCGGCAAGGGTTATCAAGCCGCACTTAAGCAACTTGCCGTACGTAAACCATACCTATTAGGAGGCTTTTAATGGCTATTGCAGGTTTTGAACGATCATTTGGTCAACAACGAACAAATGCCCCTGTAGCTAAAAAGGGTAACTTCTTAACGTCTCTTATTCCAACAGCCGGTGGTACTGCGGGTGCTCTCGGTGGTGCTGCTGCTGGGGCAGCTCTTGGTTCAGTCGTTCCAGTTGTTGGGACAGCTGTAGGTGGCCTTCTCGGTGCTTTACTCGGTGGGGCTGGTGGTTCAGCTATCGGTAAGGTTGGCGAGAACGTCGTTGAAGGTGAATCAGACCTTGGTAAGGGTGTCGCCGGTGAAGCGTTACTCGGCGGCCTCACTTCAACTCCACTTACAGCTGGTTTTAAGCTTGCAAAGGCGGGTGCTAAGGTCGCCACTGGTATCGGCAAGACATCTGCGAAGCAATTAACTCAAGAAGCGGGTCAACTCGCCATTCCTAAGCGTGCGAATACACTTCAAGCCTTAGCCGGGCAAGAAATAGCAGATACTGCTGCTGGAACTACTACGAGAGCTTCTGGTGGCCTAGCAAACACCTTGAGGGGTGCAGCTACTAATGCTGATACTAGAACAAGCGGGTTTGGTGTGGGTCAAAAACTCAAGGGCAATACGATTACTCCTGAACGTTCTGCAGAGCTTTATGACTTTGCTCGTACAAATGGTATTAAACCTGGTACACCTATATCTCAAGCAAAATCTGCTCAAGACTTACTTAACAAGACAACTGCTGACCTTGATTCTACTCTTGAATCTATTAACCGTACTGTATCTAAAGATGAAATTAATGCTATCAACGCTGCAGCAGCTGCTAAAGTTGCCGAAGACGCTACGATTACTGGAACCACACGTACACTCGATAAACTTGCTGGTAAAGTTACAAACGCAAAAGACATTAAAGCTCTCGAAGCCATTCGCCGCGAGGCAGACAACATTGCTTTCAATCAGAATGGTGCTGGTAAGACTTCAGCAGCTGCTCAGGCGCGCTCTATCCGTGAATCAATTGACGATGCTATTACAGCTCTATCACCTGAATATAAAGCGACTAAGGGTGCATACGTAAATGCCAAAGATATCCTTGAATTATCCTCTAAGAACGCAAATAGCACTAAGGGCGGATTAAACATTCTTGGTAACAGTATCGGCTCACAAGTAATACCAGGGGGAATCTCTAAGGCAGCTAGTGCAATTGGCGGAGCTGGTAACACACTTGTATCTGCTGGAGCGAATACCACTGGTCAAGGTATATTCGGTGCAGCAACACGTGAAAGCCTCCTGGGTCAACGTCCTGGACTAACTGGTGATGTTCCTATTGATGAAACTTTAGTACAAGACCCTCTCGCCGCCGAACAGGTGCAACGGCCTTCTACACTCACAGGTGAAGCTATGAACAGTAATACATTAACTCAGCCAGCTGCAAGTAATCCATTCGGAATTTCTCTTTCAGACGTAGCTGCTCAAATGACGAATGCTCTTAGCACAGGTGATACCAAGGGTTATGCAACACTTGCCGATTTGTACGATCGTATTAACGAATATGAATCTGCACAAAATACGGTTGCGAAACCTTTGAGCGCTGAAGCTTCAAAGACTGTCGCCAATGCGACCAGTGGTCTCGAATCATTGAACGCGCTCGAGGGCATGATTAATCAAGGTGGTGTTCCAAAAGGAACTATTGTCCCTGGTCGTAGCCTTGTAGGTGGCCTTGGTGCTAACGTTCTCGGCACTTCAACATACGATACAACTGCTAGAAACATTCAAGATGTTATTACCCGTCTTCGTTCGGGTGCAGCCATCACAGACCAAGAGGCAGCGTTCTACAATAGTCAACTTCCTCAGGCCTTCGATGACCCTGAAGCAATTGCGGCTAAGCTTGGTGTATTCCGTGACTTATTCAGCCGAGTAGCTAACCAAACAGGTTCAGCAGGAAGTGACCAACAAGCAGGGCTACTCAATTACCAATAACCCTATTTAACAATCGTCTTTTGTCTGCTATTCTATGAGTAGCACACGGACGGGAAAGAGAACTAAATGACCTTAGTAACCGTCCCACAAGTAAATCCTAACGACGAAGTTACGGCTCTATCTGTTAATCAGGGGGCAAACGCAGTCGCCGCCGTGGTAAACGGTAATCTTGATGATTCGAACATCTCAACAGTGTCTGGTACTAAAATTACAGCAGGCTCTGCTCCTGCAACTATCTTTAATGATTCAGCAAACGTAGAAAAGTTTCGTCAAGAAGCGGCTATTGCTTTTATTCAATCTGGTCTTATTTGGTCAGCTCTAACGGGTTTAAATGGTGCGATGACATCAGGTGTTATCTATTCAACAAATGGTACACGTATCTCTGTCGCTGCTATTGCAACTCGCGCTTTCACAGCCTCACGTGACACCTATGTGAGCGTTTCTCCTACGGGCGTCGTTGATGGATTCCAAGAAGTAACGAATAATGCTACTCCACCAACTCTTGCTGGTGGCTATCAGTTCTTATCAAAAGTAGTATCGAGTGGTTCGGCTATTACAAGTGTTGTTGATCTGCGACAACTCGCCCCTCTTCCGTTTAATGTTTATCGTCAAGATGATGCAACCAATTTACTCCTTACCGCTCCAAGTATCCAAGCTGGTGAAATGATTAAAGCATATGCCGCAGTAGGAACTATTACCGTCGCTATCACTTTCCCGAAACCTTTTACCAGAATCCCAATCGTCACTACTGGCTTCGCTGGTGACAATACAACTGCTACTGCCTATGGTACAGGTTCTATTAACGTTGCTAATGGTGTTGTGACTCGAGCGAATACAATTACGACAACTGGGTTTACTCTTTCTATGACAAAGGCAGATGGTACTAACTTTGCAGGTTCTGGCTTCGGTTGGGTTACCTGGATTGCGGTAGCGTAATATGAGCAGTTCTGCTGAGATCATACGAGGGGACGACCAAACAATCTCTATTCCCGTTTCGAGTCTATTTACGACTACTTTAGGTGGTTCAGCTGTACTTTACGTGGTACCTCTTACTTCAACCCCTCCGGATACGTTCACTGACTCAACTGCCCTTATAACAGCGACACTGAGTACTTTTTTAACAAACGTTACAAGCTTTGATTTTGTACTTACCTCCGCTTCAGGAGCAGCCTCTTCACTTATTCCCGTTGGTGAATATAACTGGTACGCTCGTTTCAAAGATGCAAGTAACAAAATTACTAGTATTCAACTTAACCCTCGTACTGTGGAGGTAGTCCCGCCAAAAGGGGAGGACTGCTAAATGCCAACTGCTGATTTAAATCGAAATCAAGTCATCGCTCAGGTAAAGACAACGACTCTTAAGGCGACTGTTAAAACGACACAGGTAACTGCCCGAGCCATGGCTCAAGGAGTTAAAGGTGCTGACGGAGCACCGGGAACTAACGGTACAAATGGCACGAATGGAGTTGGTGTACCTGCTGGGGGTACTGCAAACCAAGTCTTAGCGAAGATTGATGCAACTAACTACAATACCCAATGGGTAAACCCTGCTGCAGGAAGCGGCACAGTAACGTCTGTGAATGGAACTGGTTCAAATGGTGTAACTGTTAGCGGTGGTCCAATTACTAACTCAGGAAGCCTTACAATCGGTCTGGGGGCTATTACTCCTACTTCTGTTGCTTCAGCAGGTTCAGTTACAGGTTCGAACCTGTCGGGAACCAATACGGGTGACCAAACATCAGTTACAGGTAACGCCGGCACAGCTACTACTCTGCAAACAGGTCGGACGCTTGCTATTACGGGTGACTTAGCATACACAAGCCCGACATTTAACGGTTCAACAAACGTAACGGCCGCTGGAACACTAGCAACCGTTAACTCAAATGTGGGCACTTTTGGTTCAGCATCAAGTGTGTCTTCACAAACCGTAAATGCTAAGGGGCTGACAACAGCTGCCTCATCTATCCCTATTCAAATTGCAGAGTCTCAAGTTACCAACCTTGTTACTGATTTAGCAGCAAAACAGGGCTCTTTGACACTCACGACTACGGGTACAAGTGGTGCAGCTACCCTGGTAGCAAACACCCTTAACATTCCACAGTATTCGGGAGGAGGCGGAGGAAGCGGTGATGTTGTAGGTCCATCGAGTGCCGTTAACAATAACATTGCTCTATATAACGGAACAACCGGTAAATTAATTAAAGCTTCATCCATTTCTATTAATGGAACTGGTGGTCAAAACATCGACGGTGTTGCTTCGATTAACTCCGTCAGTATGTCAGGTAGTTCTATTGTCGGGGTAAGCGATACGCAAACAATAACAAACAAAGATCTCACGTCTGGTACTAATACATTCCCTACTTTTAACCAAAGTACTACTGGTTCAGCAGCAAGCTTGACGACACCTAGAACGATAGGAACTATAACTGGCGATGGTACCAGTGCAGGTAGCACCTTCAATGGTACAGCGAATAATACAAATGCCCTCACGCTCGCCACTGTGAATGCCAATGTTGGTTCATTTACTAATGCAAACATTACGGTAAACGCCAAAGGACTTATCACTGCTGCTTCTAACGGTGCAGGAGGCGGTGGCTCAGGTATCACTCGATCAATTACCGTTACCTCAGGAAACATCACAGCTGGGGCTACTGCAGCAACTGACTATGTCTATATCATCTCAGCTGCTCACACGGTGACACTACCTACTGCTGTAGGAAATACCAACCTATATACATTGAAGAATCGACATACTGCTCCAGTTGCACTTGCCTTCACCTCAGGTCAAACAGCTGACGGCGGGGGAATTACACTTGCACCGAACGCTTCTGTCGATTTAATTTCCGATAACACTAACTGGGTAATCACTTAGAAAGGATAACCATGGCGTATAATCAAAATAATCCAAATGGAAGTACAACAATGGCTAACAGTAGCCCAGTTGTTATCGCTTCTGACCAAACACAAATACCGGTCCAATTAAACGCAATTCAAACGACGACGACGGGTACGCTCACGACTGCTACTTCAACAGTCGTTGCTACTGACCTCATGGGCGTAGGAGCAGTTACAGTATCAATGTACGGTACGTATGCAGGTATTACTATTAACCCAGAAGTATACGATGGTGTTAACTGGATTCCTATCGTAGCTACCCAATTAAACGTTGCAAACCCAACACCTTCTACGTCGATTGCTCCAGGAAGTAACGCTACGAATGCATGGAATGTAAGCCCTTTACTTGGTGTGTCTCAATTCCGTATACGAGCTTCAACGTACACTTCAGGTACGGCAAATATACGTATTGAACCTTCTGCTCAGTTTACTCAACCGAATGTAGTTGTCTCAAACCCAACTGCAGGTAATCTTCTTGCGACTGTATCGGGTACGGTTACCGTGGCTTCAACGACTATCACCTCAGAAGTACCAGGGGTAGGTGCAACAAACTTAGGTAAGGCAGAAGATGCAGCACACGCCTCAGGCGACACAGGAGTCCTCTCACTTGCTATTCGTAATGATAATGCAGCAACGGCTCTTACAAGTGCGAACGGAGACTATAGTGGTATTGCAGTGGATGCAGCGGGTGTAATTCTTACAAGAGAAGCTCCCGCTAATACGGCCAATAAGACTAACGTTACTGCTGCTACGGCGTCTACTACCGTGCTTGCGGCTAACGCGGCTCGAAAGAGTGCTTTGCTTGTTAACGAATCAACTTCAGATTGTTATGTGAGCTACGGTGGTACCGCATCTGTAACGTCATATTCATTTATGCTTGCAGCAGGTAACCAAGCAACAGTATCAGGCTCAGAATTTGCCGGTGCACTGGTAGCTATTTGGAATACAGCTACTGGAACAATGCGTATAACAGAAACATTAGTTTAGGAGTAAATTATGGTAAATATTGCAGGAAACACCCCAGATTCAACGACGACGACAAAAGGAAAGCTTCAGCTTGCTGGTGATTTAGCCGGTACAGCTGCTTCTCCTAATGTTCGTCGTATGACTGATGCAAATGGTAATGAGTTACTACTCACTGCTACTGCTGCTTCAGCAGTGAATGAAGTGACAATCGGCAACGCAATCACCCTTTCATCACCTACAATTGCGGCTACTGGTGGAGATACAAATATTAGTCTTAACCTTGTTTCAAAGGGAGCAGGCTCAATCTTAGCGAATAATACGTTGATTGCAACTGCGAACAACTCTTTGACGTTAAGTAATAAGTCTATTGATGCAACGACAAATACAGTAACAAATGTTTCGAACTTAAGTGTTAAACGGCAAAATGACACGACAAATACGACTGTAACCGGTGCAAAGATGGAGACTGGTTGGGGTGTGGTTACAAACAATACAGCCTCTAACAGTATTAGCGAAGCTATTACGTTTTCGGCTGCTTTTAGTACTATTCCAATCGTCACGGTAACATGTGGTGGTGACAATGCATCAAGTACAACCTATGGTTCTGGTGGAGTTAACTTAGCAGCAGGTATTGTTTCACAAGCTGTAGGTCCTTCGACGACAGGTTTCACTGTCTTGCTTGCCAAACGTGACTCGACCAACTTTGCTACAGGTTTCACTTTCTATCAATGGATAGCGATAGGAGCTTAATATGCCTGATATATCACCCACAAATCAACCAAGTAATGCAGTAACTTTTGATAACGTTACCAATATAATGCCGATGACAAACAGCCCAAACCAAGTGCCTTCGGAAGCGCAAGTATACTTAGGAGACCAAGCAGTGCTTGCCGTAGCAAATAGCAAAACAGCGAATCGAACATATGTTAACGGCATTGCTCAAAATGGTACTGCTCAAACTGGCGACCTTGTTGAGTGGATTGAAACATGTACAACAGCAGCGGGTTCAATCACATCGTATGTTACAACCCAAGGAGCTACCCGTACCTCAGGTGGCACAGCACTGCTCAGCAGTTTACTGCCAGATTCAATTCAGACTAACTTCATTGACAGCTCAGGAGTGTATGCTCAAGGCCTGCCAGTAGTAACAAGTAACAAAACTGTTTCTATTCCTTTCACAAAGCAAAGCTTTGCAGGAGTAACGGTCTTAAGTATTAACGTGCTTGGTTCCGCAGCAATGGCAGCAATACCCGATGGAGTAGTAGTGAAGTTGCGTCTAGTAGGAATTGCGGCCTAATGGCAACCCAAAGCGAGTTTATCGTGAATAAGAAGTTCTTGCTTGTATTTGTTGCTTTACAGTTTATCATTGCTGGTATTATTCTTTATGCACTAATCAGCCCGAAGACAGTAACAGTGCAAGTAGAGAAGCTTGAAAATAGTTTTTCAATTGAAAGACCTCTACTAAATAGCCCGCCTCGTCCTTCTGTCTAGTATTCACAAACAGCTTACGTTATAATCACAATATAGGGACGGGCTAAGGGGAAATTCATGGCATCAAATTGTGGTCCAATAACATTTTTATCATCTACCGGAACACAGTCATTTGGTATAGGTATGATACCTACATGGTTTACAATTAAATTTAAAGGCCCAACAATAAAACCGTCAGAGGGTTATTACTACGGTTCTAATCAATACTGTTATGCCGATGATACTGTGATACCAGTTGCCAAACTTGTCCGGGTAAAAGATACTTCAGGCACAATAGTTCTTGAGGCAACCATCACTTTCTCTTCAAATAATGCTGTCTTTAACGTCACAACTAACACATTAGGAACGCCTTCAGCGTTGATTGCTTTCGGCAATTAAATGAACAGTAAGTACATAACACTAGCTATCATATTACTAGCATTTATGAATGTGCTTACTCTTGCTTACGTTATCCAAGTAGTGAACAACACAAATTCAATATCGAATAAACTAACAAATAACCCGCCAAAAATTGTTTATGTTCAAGCAAAAGATGGATATACACCAGTCAAGGGTGTTGATTACTTCGATGGGGCTAAAGGTATCAATGCAATGAGTTTTAATGTCACAAATACAGTTGTTAAAGAGGTGCCTCTTATTGGTGAAAAAGGTAAAGATGGAATTGACGGTAAGGACGGCATTGATGGGTCAAACGCTCCTTATCAGGAAATTAGAGTGAATGAGCAAAATCAAAACATTGAGAGCAAATTAAGTTCTGATGTTTTTTGGGTTACGTTAGTTACGTGCTCTGATTACAGATTGGAGTGCCCGTGATGGCTACTCAACAAGGCGATGACATCCAAGAACTTAAGCTCGATGTAGGGCTAATTAAAGGTGATATTCGCCGTATCTATAAGGATATGTCCAGCAACCAGAAGGTTATTATTGACCGGATGGATAATTTCGCCTTTGTATCGCAAAAAGATTATGATACTGATATGACCGCCTTAAACGCAAAAATAGCATCATTGGTCACTGAGAATCAACGCCTCGCTCTTTTAGTCGATGCGGGTGGGGTAAAATCAATTAACTTTATATTTGGAAACGTCACAAAAACAATCTTAACGGTCCTGTCGATTATTGTGGTTGGGGTGATTGCCTATGGCTTGTTTAGTACGGTTCCAGCTGTTCAATCAGCGTTAGGCAATGTCAAATGAAACCTATAAACTGGCTCTTAAAACACTCTACGCTGATTATTATGATTGGCTTATTTAGCCTTATTGCAGGCACGGTCTTCTTCTACGCCTTTCCGTTTAACGTCGCCAAGCTCAACAAAATTACCATTCTGAACCAAGTCCAAGCTGGCAGTCTGATTGAATACAAGGTGAATTTCTGTCGCTACGTCGAAAAAGGGACCGAAGTGGAAGTACGTCGCTACATCATCCCGAAAGACCCTGGTCTGACGAATCCTCAAGAATTAGACAGTTCTCCCTCACTCGAAACCCTAGATAACATTACTGGCTGTCGTGACTCCGAAGTCATTAAGCTGCCTATTGACATCGCTGCTCCAGAAGGCGACTACAAACTACTAATACGGGCCAGGTACTGTCTGACCGCTCTTGTCTTCCGGCGCTGTATCCCGGTTGAGCAGTACTCGGATTACTTTAATATCGGCAAACCCTCGATTCCTAATCGTCTGAGTATTATTTCCGAACAGTTAAAAGACATCAACGCTTATATTTTGACGAACCCCAACTCAGAAATTAGCAACTCTTTCCCCCGTCAACCCCTGATTGAAGTCCCCCAGACCCCGCAGCAGACTGAACCAGTTAATCCACAGCCTACTACTGCCCCAACTCGGTCGCAAAGCCAACTAAACCTCAATACTGGTATACTAGATGTGCAACTTGGTCTCCCCCGACTGAGACTATAAGGAGAAACATGGAACAGTTAATCCAACCAAACTATAATCAAACCGTTAAAGCGGGTCTCTGTCATAAGTACAGCCGACTTGTTTTCGGGATTGGTCGCCTCTATGACCCATCATGGCAAAACTGGTTAAATCTTAAATATAAGCATGAAGATAGAAACTTCCCCAATGCTTCAGTTCCGGTGTGGTTTGAATGGTGGGGGAAGCTTCCTGGTGATAAGGAAAAGAAGCTGTACGGCCACACCGCGGTACGGGATAAATCAGGGACCGTCTATTCATCGCCACTATCGGGAGAGGGAAACGCCTGGTTCAATTCAGTCGATGACCTCATAAAAGCTTTCGGCAATGGTATGAAATATGTGGGTTGGAGTGAAGATATTAATAATGTACGCGTCGTACAGGAGACTACTATGACCATTAAAGATAGAGAACAAGCAAAAGCATTATACACTGCGATTCTGCACCGTAACGCAGATAAAGTATCTAACGCTGAAGCAGACGGGCTAATCGGTAAGGATATATTTGACATCATCAATAAATGGCTACCGAGTCCGGAGTGGCAGAATGTTAACGGGATGTTGTACTCGCTGTATCCTGAAGCTCAGAAAAAGATTAAAGACCTGGAAGGTCAAGTGGGTAAGACGGTAGATTCAGAAGCAGTAAAGAAGCTACAGAAATTGAAAGAAGCTTTAATGGACGCATTGAAATAATGGCTAGTTGAAGAGACACTGTCTACACGCCGTACCAAAAGAAATTAAGAACACAGACCGTTAATTTTATTAAACAGGTTCAAGAGAACCGGAAAAGGAAAATCAAGATGAACGCTAAACTATACGACACACTAAAATATATCGCACAAATCGGTCTGCCTGCTGTAATTGCCTTCTACGGCGTTGTAGCTATCGCATGGGGATTTGCATACACTGAGCAGATTCTAACGACTCTAGGTGCTTTAAACGTGCTTCTAGGGGCATTGCTTGCTAAGTCATCTGCTGACTACTACAAAGAACAGGCAAAATAATGGGTACTCACATTCCAGCAGGTTCGTAGTAAAATACTAAAGCACCTGTAAAATAAAACAGTGGCAGTATAAATAGAAAATATCCCCGTATCTAGCGGGGTATTTTTGTGCTAAGTATTGCGTTTTCTTATAACATTAAATGTCGCATATTCTTTATGGTATATTTTAGCCAGTTCGTTATATCTAATAGCCGCCTCTTCAGGTGTGTCAAATAATTTACCACCTAAATGCTTTTGTCCATCTATTGTTATTTCTGCCCTAAATTTATTATGTGTTTTATACACACCCTTATATCCGTACTTGCTTTTCAAAGGTTCTCTATTTAGCAGATTGATTGTTTGGCTTACTATTCTTAGGTTATTTTTCCTATTGTTTAAAGGGTTCCTATCAATATGGTCAACAACCATTTTTCTGCCGCTAGGTTTACCTACAATAAAATGGTGAAGCCAGGCTAACGTACTATGTTGATGGGTAACAACATACCCATAGTTATTAAGATAGAATTTATGTTCATCTGCTAAGTAAGCAAATTCCTTGTCTACGGTTGTATACCCATCTTTGGCGTTTATTCCTAGCGGTATCAATGCCACATCACCCTTAACAATAGCTGGTCTTGGGGCTCTTGGGTCTGGCGCTTCTAAGTCTATGCCTAATTTAAATCTCCTATAGTGAAATATACAGTATCCACGTTGCGTGGAGCGTTTACCGTTTCGTCTGATGCTACATAGCCTATAACAATCTTTAATGCTACAATTAGTCATATATCTCCTGTTCTGGTTTAGTCGCTAGCGGGAGATATTTTTATCTCTTACAATAATTATACTATATCTTAACTTTAAAGGTTATGTTATTTTATAAATACGATGACAGAAAAATTAAAAAATTCTGATAAACTTGAGCTACTCTCCGAAGCGGTTGAAATAACATCGCTCACAAATAAAGAACGTATTGGCCTCCTAGGGGCTGTTGGGATGATGGCTAGTCTTGGTTTCTATGACGCTTCTCAAGATGAATATGAGAACCCTCCTGAGCCACTTAACGTATTCAGAAGTATTAACTGAGATGGAAAAGAGATATCCGACCCTTCACGGCGTTGGTATCTCTCCTTTTGAAATTGGGCTACCAGAATCTCACCTAGACCTATCTAGAGAGCAAAACTGGAATAATCATCATAACGGCTGGGAGGCACGTATGTTTGGTTCTTTAGCGTTGCTACAAACCTTTAGAGATTTAGAGCGACATCAATTTCTTATGCCGATTGACCAGCATGATACATTACACCGTTTATATGGCCCTCCATCACTCCCAACTATCCAAGAAGCTATGAACGTCGTAGTAGAAGCGCACGACGCTGGAGAACGCATTAGAACGGGTTCAGCACGTAATCCTGTGTTCCGTTCATTAACGAAAGATGTTTTACGACGAGTAACTAACGATTATAACCAATTGAGGGCAGCCTAATGGAAAACAATCAAACCGAGTGGTCACTAAGTAGATTAGATGAACGCGGCAAAGAGCTGACACGTGCAATACAGGGTAATTATCTTAATCCTGAACGTAAAGCCCAAGTGCAACATGAAATTAGTTTAATTGCTACAGAGCTATACTTTAGACATGAAGAAGGCTCAGTAGAGTTTGCTAGTAAATAAAATCCTGCTGAGGGGCTGTCATTGATACTAGGGAACATCTAAGCCCCTCATGACAGGAGAACGATTAGGTGCTTCGGCTTAGTATACCTTTGCCGATATGCTTATGGTAATGGACGTTTCTGTTGTTTGTATGTTAGAAAGTTCGCTTATAAATAGAAAAGCCTTCGCCGAAACGAAAGCTAAACTAAATCATTTATCATGGTTGAACCCAGGATGTGACTATTATACCACTAAATTAACGTAGTGGGTTCTTTTGTGTAATGAAGTAATAAACACCAGCTAATACACCAACGCCTACACTTACGAATTTAACGAAGTCCCCAATAGGTGAAATGATAGGTACAAGGCTAATAATAAGTCCTAGTAGGAATGTTAGTCCCCAAGCTACTAATCCAATGATGATACTGAGAATGATTCGTGCTGCTAATGATTGCATGTTTGTTGCTCCTTAGTTATGGGGTAATTATATCACTAAAGATTTGCGTAGTTTGATATTTTCTCTCAACTGGTCATCTCTTTCAGTACATGCTCTAGTGAAAAGGTGAAGATATACAGAAGCTGAATGACTATTTTTATGTAGTGAATAGCTTTTCTTAACAATTTCTCCAGTATCTAAGTTGTAAACTCCGTAATACTTTATCCCCCTTAACAGTTCCTTAGCAAGTTCAACAAGTTCTGTTGGTACAGCAAAATAAAACCTATTGGGACGAAACATATATTCCATATTGCTATAGTCTTTTACCTGCTCAACAAGATAGTGATGATGCTTTGCGATTTTAGTTCTAGAAAGTTTTGTATCTTTAGTTACAAGGTTTCTCCCAATAAAATCTAAATTATTAGAGAATACTGCGTTATTATCCAGTGCAAATGTGATAGCCTTAACTTCGCCAATCAAATCATACTTTGAACACTTAATTTCGTACTCAATAATTTCACCATTCCATTTAACTGCTATTGCATCTGCATTCCAAGTATTAACAACTTCTTCAATAACCCCAGCGTAAACACTGTTAAACCCAAATGCTCTATCTTTAATTAATTGCTTTGCTTTTTTGCTATCCATTAGATTTTTTCATTTCTTCTTTTAATAACCACCCAAATAATGAAGCTGGTTTTTTGCCTTGTTTTGCCATACTTGCCACAGCACTGTACTTTTGCTCACCGAGTGTCTTAAAAGCCTTACAGTACCATGCTGTCATATCGTTAGGTTCCATTGTGGATACTAACCCTCTACCTATTGTTAGAGCCCTTTCCTGAATATCTAAACTAGTTAACTTGTTACTAGTAACTAGTTCTTCTAGTTTCTGTTTCCTAGTAACTAGTTCTTGAGAGAGGTCATGAATCATACTTTAAAAACCCTTTCAACGGTTAATAACCCGAATTGTTGTGTTCGTTTATTGGAAAGTCGGCCGACTACATTAATTTATGATAAAAAGAAACTCCCCAAAACTGGGGAGTAGCTACTACGTCACCTCTAAATATACATGAGTGTGATTAATAATGCAATCCCTAGTCTGGTGTTTCCAGTAGCAAGGCTTACACTATTTGACGTAGTAGCTTGCTAAGAAATGATTATAAACCGTAAACATAATAAATACAAGCCCAAAAAAAGAACGTCCGGGGCTGCCGGACGGACTAATGTTTGTTTAAAGTATGTACCCAGTTGTTTAAAATGAAGGTATATATGATTACTAAAGAACGAGCAACTCGCGTGGTGTCCCTACTTCTAAAGGGGAGAGTTGTTATGCTTCTAGATTACAGCTAAGCTTAAGCTTTTACAATAGAGAAATAAAAAATAGCGCCGGTGGGGACGCTATTAGTTCGTTACGAGGCAAAGGGTTCACATCAATAAACAAGAATATCCTCGTAACAGATACAGTGTAACATGAAATTATCTTTACTCCAACTGTTGCATTAGCACAAGCGATAGTGTACAATTAGGGTATAAACAAAAGGAGCACATCAAATGCCAACACTTATAGAAATTAAACAAGATATAAAAGAATCTTTGAGTGGTATTAAAGAACCATTTGTAAGTAAGTTTTTATCTTACTACGACGATTCAGCAAGGCTTGAACAGGGAAAGAATAGTAAAGGGTATGATAAACCCAAGACTGTCAGTTCACAGCCTATAGAAGTACTTTCAGGGCTTGTAAAAAAGTTCTATAACCTCGGTTTACCAATTGACGGCGTGAACGTCGTTATTACCGGTAAGAATATGGCTATGGTTACCTACAACGGATATAAAAACAAAGTACTTGAAACCTACCCAGAAACAGAGTTTGATGTACAGCTTATCCGAGAAGGCGATACTTACAGCTTTGCGAAAGAAAGCGGTTCAGTTATTTACTCACACAATGTGGGTGACCCATTTGCAGAAAATGAACCAGCAATTAAGGGTGCGTACTGTGTTATTAAAAACAAACGTGGTGAGTTTCTTGAGACGTTAAACCTTAACGATTATAAAGAAATGAAAAATGCTAGTAAACAATCGGCATTGTGGGATAAATGGTCAAGTGAGTTTTGGCTTAAATCAGTTATTAAACGTGCTTGTAAGCGCCACTTCAACGATATTGTTTCTGATATTGATAAAGTTGACAATGAAGATTTTGGCTTATCTGACGAAATTGTAGACCGAAGTGGGCCAAAAGAAAAATGGCAACCCCGTTCCGATGAACCAATGAGCGATACTCAGAAGGAAATTCTTGATAATCAACTACGTCAACGAAGTATAACTACAGACGATGAAAAGAATAACTGGATGTGGGATAACTATGGTGCTGGATATGATTCACTCACCGAGGAACAGGCTGCTGCGGTTATGAGTGATTTAGAAGCTGAATATAAAGAAGGTCGCAAAAATGAGCAAAAAGCCTAATTACTTTAAAGAAAATGCGCCAAAGCTTGAGGCATTGTGTGATGAATTAGGATTACTGGCTGAATTTAAAAGTGAAGACCAGTGGAGAATATACGGTGCAACTCACGTAATAGATATTTGGCCTGCCCGTATGGTATATCACAGAGTTAAGGGCGAGGATGTAAAAGCAATAGAACCTTATTATAGAGGTTTGGACTGGCAATTTAATAAGCAGCAAGTTAAGAAACTGCTAGAAACGGGTAAATTATAATGCAACAATTGCAGAATGAGGCGTAATGAGTAAAGATGAAGAATTAGCACGGTTATTTCACGACACATACGAACGTTTAGCTCCGGAGTATGGTTATGAAACACGAGAAGACACCAAACAGTTTAACCCAACAAGCAAAAATGGTAAATTGATGATTGCTGTCGCCCGTGTTATACAACATGAACATAACATCTGTACCTGCCCTTTATGTCTATACCATCGTGGGCCTGATGAATTTATGAAAGAAATCGAATAATGACTAATTTTACAGGAAGAACTAGGCCAGATTTAATTTCAATTACTTATCACACTGAGGAAAAAATAATTATCGGTTTAGATACAAATGGGCTCTTGTGGAAATACAAAAAAGATGAGAAAGTTTGGGCTAATTACTAATGACTAAAGTATCAATACCCATAACGGTTTACCAGGAACTTTACGAAGAAGATATTACAGTTTTTGAACTTATGGCCGCAATAGCCGGCGAAGATTTCGAAACCACAAACATAGATGGAAAAACTTATTTAAAATATAAAGTGAACGAGGAGAGCGAACAATGAGCGAAGCAGGTGAAAAACGAAAAGCTAAATACATTGCTTTCCAAATGGAAGACCGACAAATAACAGAAGAAGAAGCCCTGGAGATGTGGACTAATAAGTTTAGACTGCTAGGAAAATCAGGCGGCCAGAACGGAAAGGGACATACCTTTGCACACGGGAAAGTATCACCTAAAGAGGCACAGGAGAGGTCAGCGGAAGTTAAACGAAGTAAGAAGGGGAAATGATGAAACAAAGCGACGTTGATATTATAAAAAATAGATTATTGTTAATATTCTTTGCTCTTACGATAATTATTGGTGTTTTAATCGGAGTAAACATATGAAGCAATCGGAATCTGAATTAATAACAGAACTTGAGCAACAGATATTCAGCTACGTGGAAATTTGCGCAATGAACGAGTCAACACCAAGCGCATTAGGGTTTGCTCAACATTTAAAGGAGAGTTATGAATGAAAGTATTTTTTGACACAGAGTTTACAGGGTTGCATCAAGGAACAACGCTAATGAGTATTGGCCTGATAGATGAAGACGGTGAAACGTTTTATGCAGAACTTAGTGATTATGACGGAACACAGGTAGATGAATGGTTAGAGAAGAATGTGGTAGCAAACTTTTGGGGTGGCGAACATCTTATGAACATGGCCGAATTAAAGAATAGGCTTACCGAATGGTTGTCTGATTATGAAAAAGTTGAAATGTGGTCAGACTGTTATGCATATGACTGGGTTCTATTCAATCAGATATGGGGTCATGCATTTAACATACCAAAGAATGTATATTATATTCCCTTCGATTTATCAACACTCTTAGAGGTTAAAGGGTTTGACCCAGATATCAATAGAGAAGAATTTGCTGGGTTTGACGAAGACAGTTCTAAACACAACGCACTTCATGATGCCATAGTGATAAAAAAGTGCTACGAAAAGATTATGAATGGCACAAGCTAACAAAGTCTGTCCCTACTGTAAAAAGGTGGGGCATTCTGGCTTTTACTGTCCAGATAAACCCCAAAAGCCTATAAAACAAACAGCAATAAAGAAACCAACTGTTAGGCGAGCATTGCGTATTACAAAAGAAGAGTTTTCTAAAGAAGACAAAAAAGTTTTTAATAAAGCAAAGAATAAAAAAGAAACTCGTGCTGGTGTTGTGAGGCGACTTGATAAGGTATTTTCATTCTATATACGTCTGAGAGGGTCTGTGGAGTACGATGGCGAGAAGATGGCGATATGTGTAACCTGTAAGAGTATGAAGCGTTGGCAAGACCAACAAAACGGCCATTTTTTCACACGGGGCAGACAAAGTACACGTTGGGATGAAATGAATTGCAACGTACAATGTATGCGCTGTAATGTGTTCTTAAAAGGTAATTATATAAATTACACATACTATATGATTGATACCTATGGGCGTGAAGCAGTAGATGATTTAGAGCGCAAAAGCCTTAAGTCTATCAAGATACCTAGTACAAAATTAAAAGAAATGATTGAATATTACAGTGGTCAGGTAGATTTATTGCTAAAATAAGGGTTTACAATAGTTATCGCTTGTGCTAATATAAATACATACCCAAAAGGTAGTACATCAATGAACAAACCAGCGAATATAGGAATGATAGACATCCACACCATTAGTACAAGGTAATCGCAACGGTTTGAACAATTTAACAAATAAGATTAGAGCGTAGTAGTGGGACGTATTAGTAGGATTATCTCCAATACCGAGGTGCACCGAAGGTTCTAGTACGTACAAGGGATGAGCTGAAATACGCTACTGAAACGCAGGGATAAGTATTACGATGCCCGAAGTCCCTCCCACCATACGCTCTAATTACAAACATATTAAACAGTTCGTCTGTAGTAGTGCCGAAGCGGTGAAGCTATGGGTTCGAGGCCAGAAGATGCTCGAGTCTAGACACAAAGGTACAAACTCATAGTGGAGCAACGGCTTTAGCACCATACAGACGAATACAAACATAGAAAAGAGTAATCATGTCAAAAGAAAAGAAACCACAAACTATCGAATCATTAAAGTTTGCTGCTAAAGAAAACAACTATAAATGGGGACTTGTACTTACAGCATTCGTGTTTACAGTACTAGGTACTATTTTAGGACACTTCCTTAGCGTCAACATCATTAACGACGCACAAGCTAAAGTTGTTAACTCAATTGAAATTAGTGCAGAGTTAAAAGACCAGAAATAGTCGCCACGCCTATTTTAAAAGAAGAAGTGGCAATAGTAACAGAACCAGCACCTAAAAGTATACCTGTGACCATTTCTAAGCCCCTAGAAGGCTCATGTAAACTCGTAGATGGATATGAATGGGACATAAAGATTGCTTACGCTATATGCATGGCAGAATCACGGGGAAATCCATTGGCGTATAATAAAGCCAATAAGAATGGTTCAAATGATGCCGGACTTATGCAAATTAACAGTATCCATGTAAATAGCGGGCTAATCAGTTCAGAAGACAGGTTTATACCCGAGAAGAACCTAGCCGCTGCGTACGCTATTTATAAAGGTTCTGGCTTTAAAGCATGGTCAGCATATAATAATAAATCATATTTAAAGTACCTCTAACTGGGGTGCTTTTTATAGTTATCCACATACTGTAATATTTAAGCATTGCATTATTAGCACAAGCGATGTACAATAAGGCTATCAACTAAAAAGGATAAACATCAATGACACACATCGAAGTACAATATAACGATACGCCAGTAAAAGTAGCAGTGAAGCTTCACGCATCAGATGGCAGTGGCTACACAGTAGTAAGCGGTATGAGCGCACTAGCGAACAGGATTATCAGTAACATGACACCAGCACAGAAAATTCAATACGACTTCTACCAAGGTCAACTAAACCGTGTACGGAAGGAATACTAAATGCCTCTTATGGACTATGTGAAGCAAGAGTTACCTACACTCTATAGTGTTCTCTCGGATACTACAGAAGAACTAGAGGTAGAACAGTACCAGTGTCCTAGTTACTATGATGAAAATAATGAATTGCAAGATTGTACTTGCGGAAAGTGTGAATAATATGAGCAAGCTATTAGTAATAGATGGTTGGCACAAAGGATACACGGTCAATGCTCCTATAAATCAACAACTGTACTTACTCAAACCAAAAACTATTACTATTGATGATTGTTGCGATGGTGAGGTAGTAGGTATAGACAAAGATTTACGTAAAGAATATAAGTTAGCGTCAGTATCTCAAGACAGTAAAGTCGCATTATATTCAATAGATGGTACACTTGAGTCAATTTTCCAACGTGATTGGATTGTACCATCTGATAAGAATTGGATTGAACAACCATTATATATAGGCATTCACGACCCGCGAGCAGTAGTTGATTATACAAGCTTACAAGGAACTATTTATGAGTAGTATTTCTCAAACTGGACAAATCCTAAAGTACCTTAAAGAACACGGCTCAATGACTAACACCGATATGTGGAACAGACGAATCCAACGTGGTTCAGAGCGTATTAGGGAGCTTAAAAAGGAAGGGCATATAATTGTTACTAACCATGTTAAAGGTTCTCTCTGGGAATACGTATACATGGGTCATGTTGACGATAAGCCTAAAAACTCTTGGACAAAACATTTTAATATTGGAGGAAAGAGGTGAACGATAACGAACTATTTGAGCTATGTAAGGAAGTGTATGAGCTATTTCCCGAATGGAAAACAGAGCAGGTAATTGAGTTTTACCATGATGTAAGTGGACACTTGCAATTGCTTGGCCCTAAGAGCTATCAAATCCAACCAGACTATAACCACTGTGTGCCTCTCTACACCTCCGACTACCTACTAGAGAAGTTGCCAAAAGAAACACGATTCGGGACTCCGCAACTTATTTGGTATGCCGGACATTGGGAAGCGTGCTACACAGACGCGGTTGATTCACTGTGGAATCAGGAATTGAAGAGTCACGCTGGTGACACCCCACTCAAAGCCCTTCTAAAGCTCACGCTGGCTCTCAAGAATGCGGGGGAGTTGTAATGGCTAAAAGCAAACTATCTAAAATAAAACTCTATCACGAATACTTAGAATCAGAACCAGGACATAAGAAATGATACCTGAACACAAATTACTCCTCCAGAAGATGAAACGTATCGACAAGTTCTTATACAAGATGAACACAGAAATACTCTGGTATACCTACAAGAAAGCAGAATCTATATTAAACTTTAGAGCAAATAAGGAGAATGAGTAATGTCTACCTATAAAGAAGATACAGAACTATCGAATGCTATCGTTGATATTATTTACGGTAAACCTGACAAAGAATTAATCCAACTTGTTGGTAGTGTCGAGGAATGCTACAGACTAAGGGGTGAAGTTGATAAAGTTCAACGGATGCTAGCCCTTATTAATAGAGAAACAGTAAAAGCCCAAGAAGATTTAATCACTAGGTTAAATGATAAATACCCACACTTGCCGAGTATTGAAGATATTGCTGCTAATGTTGTTTCCGAAAATAGAGATT
>Ga0247815_10000383_pt1 | contig 35465 bp, 35 predicted proteins | sample UWRJL194509B1_FD_181014 | JGI IMG/M metagenome (GOLD analysis project Ga0247815, IMG submission 181014) | Plant litter microbial communities from Arlington Agricultural Research Station in Wisconsin, United States - UWRJ-L194-509B-1 | ecosystem: Environmental > Terrestrial > Plant litter >...
ACGAATTTGTTGTAGCTTTTGAACAGGAACAAGTTAAACAGGAAGGCGCACGTTGTATGGATTGTGGTGTGCCGTTTTGCCAGTCGGGCTGTCCGCTGGGAAATGTAATCCCTGAATTTAACGAGGCCGTATACAAAGGTGAATGGGAGATGGCTTCAACACTATTGTTGAGCACCAATAACTTCCCCGAATTTACTGGCAGGATTTGTCCTGCTCCATGTGAGTCGGCCTGCGTATTAGGGATCAATAAATCGCCTGTATCAATTGAAGAAATAGAAAAACATATTATTGAGATTGCTTTTGCTAAAGGTTATATTAAAGCTGAACCGCCACTAATCCGTACCGGTAAAAAGGTTGCGGTAATTGGTTCTGGTCCTGCGGGACTGGCTGCTGCTGCTCAGCTGAACAAAGCTGGTCATGAAGTGGTAGTTTTTGAACGTGACGACACTCCGGGCGGACTGTTGAACTATGGCATCCCCGATTTTAAACTGCAAAAGGATGTAGTAACCAGAAGGATTGCCCTGATGGAAAAGGAAGGTATTGAATTTAAATGTAATGCCAACGTTGGTGTTAATGTTGAACTGAATACTTTGCTGAGGGATTTCCAGTCGATTGTTTTGGCTGGCGGATCTACTATTCCGCGTGACCTCCCGGTTCCGGGAAGATCTGCAAAAGGAATACATTTTGCGATGGATTTCCTGAAACAACAGAATAAAAGGGTACGTAACTTCTCAGTAGATCAGGAAGCAATCCTGGCCACAGGAAAAGATGTAATTGTAATTGGTGGTGGTGATACCGGATCTGACTGTATCGGTACCTCTAACCGTCAGGGTGCACGCTCTGTAATGCAATTTGAAATCATGCCTATGCCGGCGCAATCACGTACTGAACACATGCCTTGGCCAACATACCCAATGTTATTAAAAGTTACATCTTCTCATGAGGAAGGTGCACAAAGGGCATGGGGCGTAAATACAAAGGAATATATTTCAGATGAAAACGGTAACCTTAAAGCATTGCGCGTAGTTGACGTTGAGTGGCAAATAGATGCTTATGGAAGACCTGGAAATTTTAATGAGATAGCAGGTACAGAACGTGAACTGCCATGTCAGTTGGTATTACTGGCAATGGGTTTCTTGCATCCACAAAAAGAAGGCCTGATTGAAAAATTAGGTGTGGAACTTGATAACAGGGGAAATGTTAAAGCTGAGGAAGGTAGGTACCAGACTAATATTGCGAAAATATTTGCCGCAGGTGATATGAGAAGAGGACAATCGCTGGTAGTATGGGCGATTTCTGAAGGCCGCGAAGCTGCCAGAAAGGTAGACGAGTACCTGATGGGTAGCAGTCGTCTGGCAACTAAAGACGGTATTCCATACGCCTAACAAAAAGATTACCTTAACAAAACTATAATACTAACCCAAAAAGCACCGGTCACATCCCGGTGCTTTTCTTTTTTAAGCTATTGTCTATTCCGCGTACAATGCAGGTCAGGAAAAAGCCTTGTTATTATGTTAGTCTCAGTTTTGCATAAAAGTCCCACAAAACAATCCCCGCGGAAATCACGATATTGAAAGAATGTTTTGTACCGAACTGTGGGATCTCTATACAAAGGTCGATCTCTGCCATTACTTCGTCACTTACACCATTTACTTCATTTCCAAAAATCAAGGCGTACTTCTTACTCTGTTCAGGATGAAATGTATTTAACATTACGCTGTCTACTGCCTGCTCGATGGCGACAATGACATAGCCCTGATTTTTAAGTTTCCGGATGGCATCCAGCGTATCGTCATAGTGTTTCCATTCTACAGAATGTGTTGCACCGATTGCGGTTTTCTCTATTTCACGATGCGGAGGTTGTGCCGTAATTCCGCAAAGTAATATTTTTTCAATGGCAAATCCATCGGCAGTCCTGAAAGCTGAACCCACATTGTTCATACTCCTCACGTTGTCCATTATTACAACCACCGGCAGTTTATCCTGGGCCTTAAATTCTTCTATGCCTACGCGGTTTAAATCAGTTGTCTTTAGTTTCTGCATGCTGCAAAAATAGAATTAAATTGTTGTAGCCCCGCCACCAATTTCACTTACATATACTTCACAGGCATATCCAATCCGTTCAGTATAATATGCTGTAAGTTTTTGGCTGAAGTCTTCAATGGCATCGTTTTTCAATATGGCAATTGCACAGCCGCCAAATCCTGCGCCTGTCATTCTTGCTCCAGTAACATCAGTGTAGCTTGCGCAAAATTCTACCACCGTATCCAGTTCCTTCCCTGATACTTCATACAAATCTTTCAACGACTGGTGAGAGGCATACATCAGTCTGCCGAATTCTTCAAGGGCACCTTCACTCAGTGCCTTCGCTGCAAGGATTACACGGTCATTTTCTTCAATTACGTGGGTTGCACGTTTTAAAACGGTAGCGTCTTTGATCAGGTGGCTGTATGCCGCAAATTTCTCTGCAGTAAGTTCACAGAGGTTAGTCAATTGCAATTCAGTGTTAAGGTCAGCAAGCGCCGACTGGCATTCTGCCACTCTTTCATTATACTTGGATTCAGCGAGTCCCCGTGGTTTTTTAGTATTGATGATGGTAAGCACATGGTCTCCCAGATTGCAATCTACAATCTGATAATCAAGTGTATCACAATTTAAAACAATAGCTTTATGCTTTTCACCAAAGGCAACCGCAAACTGGTCCATTATACCACTGTTTAGGCCAATAAAGTCATTTTCCACTCTTTTTGAGAGCTTTACCAATGCCAGACGGTCTAAATCCAATTCAAGGAAAGCAGTAATGGCGTATGCCGTTACCACTTCAATGGATGCAGAAGAGGAAAGGCCCGATCCAATTGGAATATTGCCATAATACAGCAAATCGAAGCCCACAGGGATCTGGAAGTTTTTTAATATCTCATGAAAAACGCCTAGAGGGTAGTTATACCATCCGGGACCATCTTTTTCGTACGCAGGCGCCAGTTCAATTGCTGCTTCTTCCGTAAAGTTAATACTTTTAAATCGCAGGACACGATCGTTGTTGGGCGCGAGGCATAACCAGGTACCAAGGGTAATAGCGCAGGGAAGCACCAGTCCCCCATTATAATCAATATGTTCTCCAATAAGATTTACGCGGCCAGGCGTAAAGTAAGTTGCTGCAGGTTGCTGACCATAGGTCTCAAAAAATTTATTGGCTAATTCGTTGTTCATGGATTTATATTTGTTTTCAGTACTCATTTAAATTTTATCCTCAGCATCACCTTGCGGCTGTCGTTAGATTTGGTTATAGGCTCATACGGTTTAAGCAGTTACACATGTACTGGCCAAACAAGATTAACTAATTATTAGCTTGTAAAGCTTAATCAAATTCTTATATAGTTTGTTAAATATCCATTTAAATTCAGCGTTGGCTAAAATATTGCAGGTATTATTTGTAGTATTGTTTAGTGTTAAAAGTGGAACAATATACGTTTTATGATAGAAAATCAAATTAGTACAGGCAAAATTATTGATGGAAAAGAGGTTTACGCGGTAATACTCACCAACAGTCGTGGAAGCAAAGTGAAAATATATAATTACGGGGCCATCATCGGCAGTTTCATCGTGAAAAATGAACATGGTGAAATGCAGGACATTATCCTGGGTTTTGATGACCTTGACGGATATCTCAATGAGGATTATCTGGCCGATTATCCATATCTGGGCGTAGTTATAGGACGATATTCAAACAGGATTAAAGGCGGAAAGTTCAGTGTTGACGGACAGGATTATCAATTGACAAAAAGCCTGCACGGTGGAGAAAGCGGCTTTGATAAAAAGGTATGGGATATTCTGCCTACTATCGACCCAAGCTTAACATTGCAATATATCAGTCCGGCGGGAGAGGAAAATTTCCCAGGTCAGCTGACTGTACAGCTGACGATTAAATTGTCTGACGAGGACGAACTTATCCTGGACTATCACGCGGTCACAGATGCCCCTACACCGGTAAACCTTACACACCATACCTATTTTAACCTGGCCACTGCCGGGGGCAATATCGGCAAACATCATCACCGCATGCCGGCGAGCCACTATCTGCAACAGGATGAGGAGTATATTGTTACCGGAACACAACTTCCGGTAGAAGGTACGTTACACGACTTTCTGGGTGGCAAACCGATAGAACAGGACTGGGACCCGGCAGAAGGGTACGACCAAAGTTATGTCCTTGATAAACCGCTGGGCGAACTTGGCCTGGCGTCGGAAACTACGGAGAAAACCTCTGGCTTGAAGCTGGAAGTGTTTACTACAGCGCCAATTGCACACTTTTACACAGCTAAATATTTGAATGTAAGCAATGCCAAAGGTGGAAAAGAGTACCATCCTTTTGATGCGTTCTGTATTGAAACACAGCACGCGCCAAATAGCGTTAACATACCGGGTTTCCCGGACACTGTCTTGAGACCGGGAGAAAAGTATGTTCAGACTACCATTTTTAAGCTGAGCGTGTAACCTGCAGGCAACAATAATATATAATAATAGAACAATAGAGCGGAAGCATAGGAAATGAAGGTAGATATTTGGTCGGACGTAAGATGTCCGTTTTGCTATATAGGCAAGCGAAAGTTTGAAATGGCGTTGGAACAGTTTCCGCACAATGATAAGATAGAGATTGAGTGGCATAGCTTTGAGCTTGACCCGCATGCTGAAACCAAACCGGAAATGCACCCTTACGATTATCTCGCTGAAAAGAAAGGGCAAACGCGGGAATGGGCAGTTCAAATGAACGACCATGTTAAGCAGATTGCAGCTGAGGTAGGTCTTCAATTTAATACGGAAAAATCTGTCGTCGCAAATTCGTTCAATGCACACAGGCTAATTCAGCTGGCAAAATCCAACGGACTGGACAATGAAGTTGAAGAACTGCTTTTTATCGCTTATTTTATAGATGGTAAAAACATTGACGATAACTCAGTATTGACTGAAGTAGGAGCCACTGCCGGATTGGAAAAACTAGCAGTTGAAGCGATGCTGAAAAGTTTTGACTTTAGCAATGAGGTTCGTGCAGATGAACAGATTGCCCAGCAAATTGGGATTAATGGTGTTCCTTTTTTTGTTTTTAATCAGAAACTGGCGGTATCTGGAGCCCAGGCGCCGGAAACTTTTTTAGGTGCACTGGAAGAGGCATGGTCCCAAAAGGCAAACTGATAACAGGATGGGAAAAATCGTAAAATACATGGTTATACTGCAGATGGGTTTCCTGTCTGCAGCACCTTTTGGCGTACGCGCTCAGGACAGCGGGATGCAACGGTTCGACGACCGTATTATGGTCCACCTTTCAGAACACCGGACACCGGAAAAAACTGGGTTATTTATGTTCCTGTCCAGATACAATAATCTGGTGAATGCTGCTGTACCCGCGGGGGTATTGGCAGGCGGTGTGATCGCTAATGATAAAGGAACAAGGCAAAATGCCTTATATATAGCAAGCAGCTCTGCAGTAAACGCGCTGGTAACCACACTTATTAAAAAGATAATCAAGCGTCCGCGTCCATTTTTGGGCAATGTGAAAATCAATGCAGTTTATCACCCTGGAAGCACTTCTTTTCCATCTGGCCATGCTTCGTCTTCATTTACTACGGCCACTGCTTTGTCGCAGGTTTATAATAAATGGTATGTTATTGCCCCGGCTTATTTATGGGCAGGCTCAATCAGTTATTCCAGAATGTACCTTGGTGTGCATTACCCGACCGACGTGATAACAGGTGCAGCTTTAGGAAGTACTACTGCACTGTCTATGAGATTTATACAGCCAAATAAGTAGTGCTGAACAAATTGCTTGGCCTTTCCATTGACGGAATTCTTATCTTCGCAGCAATTTAATCAAATATGAAGAAAGTTATACCTTTAATGGTAGCACTTGGACTGTCTGCAGGTTACACGTCAGCACAAAGTGATACAAGCAAAAATTTGAATGAGGTGATGGTGAAAGAAAACCGCCTGAAACTTCCCTTTTCTAAACAAAACCGTAATATATGGATAATAGATAACCAGCAGATCAAAAATCTTCCTTCCAGGTCTATTAGTGAATTGCTGAGTTATGTAACAGGCGTGGATGTACGTCAGCGCGGACCAGGTGGTGTTCAGGCAGATATCAGTATTGATGGCGGTACTTTTGACCAGACGCTGGTATTGCTAAATGGGGTAAAAGTATCAGATCCTCAAACAGGCCATAATATGATGAACCTACCCATTTCTGTCGATGATATAGACCATATAGAAGTTTTAAGGGGCTCGGCGTCCCGGATTTATGGTATCAATGCACTAACTGGCGCTATCAATATCGTGACTAAAGCTGTCACAGCAACAGGAGTATCTGCTAATGTGTTTACTGGAAGCAGTTTCAAAAAGAACGGGAGTGGAGATACTTATGGCAATTACGGTGCCCGGGCTACCGGTACCCTGGCACTCAAGGAATCCAACCATATGTTTTCGGTAAGTCAGGAAGCGGGAAATGGATATCGTCATAATACGGCTTTTGATAATCAAAAAGTTTATTACCAGGGAAAGGTGAACGTCGGTACATCTGACCAGCTGGATATTAGCGGTGGTTATATCCACAATAACTATGGTGCTAATGCTTACTATGCAGCTCCCGGAGATATTGAATCTGAAGAAACCGTTAAAACTGCACTTGCAGCTGTGGCCTATAAGACACAGTTAACCTCGTTCTGGACATTACTGCCTAGATTGAGTTACAGAAATAATGTGGACGATTACCTGTACGTAAAGCAAACGCCCGACAAGTTCCATAATCATCATGTTACGCAAGTAATGAGCGCAGAACTGAACAATAATTTTGCCACATCAATGGGTGAATTTGGATTGGGGATTGAAGGCAGGAAGGAAAAAATAAACAGTACAAACCTGGGCAAACGCAGCAGGGATAACATAGGTTTTTATGGTGAATATAAATTTGATCTGATTGATAATCTCCTGATAAACGGCGGATGGTATGTAAACTATAATTCTGATTTTGGCTGGCAGGCATTTCCAGGTTTTGACGCAGGGTATACCATTCTGGATCACTGGAAGCTTTTCCTAAACTTAGGTACGGGTGAACGCTTGCCCACTTTTACAGATCTGTTTTATAAAGGGCCTACCAATATTGGTAATGACCAGCTGAGCCCTGAAAAATCAAGATACGCAGAGGGCGGTGTCAAATACAATTCAAACCACTTTGTCCTCAACGCAAGTGTATTCAAAAGGCGAATTTCAAATTTCATAGATTGGGTTAGAAACCAGCAATCTGATCCATGGCAATCAAAAAATTTTAGTCAGTTAAATACAATGGGCTATACCCTGAGTGCCGATTATAATACAGGTGATTTCCACGGAAAAGTATTTAATAACATGAGATTTGGTCTGGCCTATACTAATCTTGATCCAACAGTTAAAACAACTATTCCTTTGGCTACATTTTCCAGGTATGCCATTGAGTCGCTCAAAAATCAGTTGAGTGCCACAGCAACTACAGATTTTTTAAAGGTGATGTCGGTTACCTTAACCGCAAGATACTGTGAGCGGATCAGCTATAAAGATTATACTCTTATGGATGCACGAATCGCATACAGGTTTAAAAACAGTAGCATTTATGCAGATGCTTCGAACATCTTCGACGTCAATTTCATCCAGGCCAGTGCGGTCCCGATGCCAGGAGTGTGGGCAACATTGGGTTACAGGTTAACCCTGTAAAACTTTAAGTGCGCTTCATTTCTTATTCTATGATAAGAGTATTGTTTATGCCATGCTGTAAATTTGTTATACTTAAAAATATCAATCATGGCACAAACAGTTTTACATACCGCAGCATCAAGAGGCGGAGCAGATCACGGATGGTTAAAAAGCTATCATACGTTTAGTTTTTCAAGTTACTTTAATCCTGAACGCATTCAGTTTGGCGCGTTGCGCGTATTAAATGACGATTCTGTTGATGGCGGTATGGGTTTTGGCGAACATCCTCACGACAATATGGAGATCATCTCTCTGCCATTGGATGGTGCACTCCAACACAAGGACAGCATGGGGAATATCGCAACAATCGAACCCGGAGAGATTCAGGCGATGAGTGCAGGAACAGGTATATACCATACTGAATACAATAAAGATAAAAGCAAACCGGTTAAGTTTTTGCAGATATGGGTATTCCCCAACAAAAGAAACGTAGATCCACGCTACGATCAGAAAAAAATTGATGCACCTGGACAGCCAAACCAATTGGTTCAAATCTTATCACCTAATCAGGATGACGCTGGTATCTGGATTCATCAGGATGCCTGGTTTAACCTTGGTAAGCTTGATGAAAACACCGCTGTAGAGTATTCTATTCACAAGAAAGGAAATGGAGCTTATATTTTTGTACTTGAAGGCAAGGTTACCGTCAATGGCCAGGAGCTGGACAGAAGGGACGGCTATGGGATCTGGGATACTGAAAACTTTATAATACAGGCAAATACCAACACTGAATTTTTAATTATGGACGTTCCTATGGAATTTTAATTATGGCAAAGAAAACTGAAATCCTGGTAATTGGAACCAATGAGCAGATCAGGGAAACTGTATTAAGGCTACTGAACACAAATCCTACATGGCAGGCAACAGGAGTAGGCACCAATGAAGAAGCGGTTGCAAAATGCAAGGAAACTATTTATGAGGTTCTATTGATCGGAGCCGGGCTCACAGATGAACTTGAAACCCAGCTGACCGCAAAAATCAAAGCCATACAGCCATCGATCCAAATTATACCGCATTATGGTGGCGGGAGCGGGTTGCTTTTTGCAGAGATTTATCTTGCGCTTGGTACAAATAATGAAGCATAAAAAAATCCGGCTATACAGATAGCCGGATTTTGTGTCTTTAATCCTAACCGGAAGAATGAGTTTAAGCGTTTTTTATTTCAGTTTCAGCGTCAGATACTTCATCCTTAGCCTGGTTAAACTTAGATTTCACAGAATCTACTGCCCTGTCTTTAAGATCGGCAATTTCATCTGCCCCGGTTTGTAGTTTCTCACTATATGTCTGGTACTTGTCTTTGGCTGTTTCAGCCAGATGATCTGCACTTGATTTCAATTTTTCTTTGTAGGTCTGCAATTTGTCTTTGGCACTTTCTGCTAAATCTTTAGATTTGTCGTTAATCAAATCTCTTGTTTCAGCTCCGCTTGCTGGTGCAAACAATACTCCTAAGGCAGCGCCTACTGCTAAGCCAGCTAATAGGGCAACCACTACAGGAGTCTTATCTGTATTTCTATCCAGCTGATCGGTCAATAATTTCTTGTAATCCATGGCAATTAGTTTTTAAATAAATGTTGTTTTGTAATTTGTTATTCAAAAACCAGTCCATATTTGTATTATTATTGAAAAATATCTTAAAAAATAAGATAAAGCCCAGCAACTGTATGCCAATCTCCCGGTGTGCACTGAATTTGAGTGTTATTTATTCTGCAATACTTCTTTTGTCGTATTCTACAGATAAAACCCCGTCTCCTTCAACAAAGAAACACACCAATCCAAGAGTAACAATACAGGAGAACCAAAACTCAGAGTACGGCCTGAAAATCTGCTCAGGCAGGTTTACATAGAATACTGCCACCAGCAACACCGGAAGATTGAGCAAACAAAACATTCGTGTATGCGTACCTAAGGCAATCATTAGTCCGCCAATCATATGAAGTACGATGATCAGGTGTGCAATCAGACTAAGGGAAACCGCTGTACCCAAACCTGCGTTGTCCATTAAAAGGGTAAAAGCATGTAAATTAAAAGCGAAGGCAAGTCCTTTCCAAATGAGAGTTAACCCCAGGGCCATTCTTAAGTAGTCCAGCCATTTGGGATGGTGGCGGTCGCCCCATTCCAGAATTCTTGATAGTGTTTTCATGATATATTTGGTTAGTATTATTACTATGAATTTAAGAACAAATAATTGATTATCAAAGTTTTTTTGATCCTACTTGTTTCGCGTAAAAGATTTTGTTTCGATTATTCCTAAAGTCTGATCTTATTTAAGTGAACAATAACAATAAATTTATGTTAATTCGATGCTTACTTAATATTAATTTCGTAGATCATATCATGATTAAACAATTCTCGCTTTATTTTTTTGTGCTCGTTATGGGGTTTGGACCCTTGAAGGCGCAGGTGGCTGATTCGCTACAATCCACTAAAACAGACACCTTACAGCGCCGGCCAAAACTTAAAGACCAGGGGAAACTTAAATTATATGCTTTTATACCAGCTACTGTGGCAGTGACCTACGGCTTTGTCGCCATCAACTCGAGCTCATTGCGCAAACTGGATGATAATATTCACAACTCCATCAAACATGATAACCGGAACTTTTACACCAGCGTTGATGACTATCTGCGCTACGCGCCTATAGCAGTAGTTTATGGTCTTGACCTGTTTGGGATAAAAGGTAAAAATAATTTTCGCGACAAAACTTCTGTTCTCGTTATCGCAGGCGTGTTTACAACTGTAAGTGTAGGCGTACTGAAAGCCAGCAGCAACCGCATGCGGCCAAACCGTCTCAATGATTACTCTTTTCCTTCCGGGCACGCTGCGACAGCTTTTGCCACAGCAGAATTCCTACGTCAGGAATATGGTGAAACTTCGGCATGGTACACTGCGGCAGGTTATGGAATGGCAACGGCCACGTCGGTATTGAGATTGTATAAAAGTTATCACTGGTTTAGCGATGTAGTGGCTGGTGCGGGATTAGGAATACTTTCCACGAAATTTGCCTACCTTGTTTATCCCTCGGTAAAACGAGCGGTATTTGGTAAAAAAAATACAAACACAGTGATGATGCCTGCCTTCCAGAACGGAAAACCGGGAATTGTGTTTTCGGCGAGGTTCTAAATAGGAGGTTATAAATCTATAATATTTGCACAACATTCCTTATTATTGAGGAATGAACACCAGTACGTCAGTGAAACCCGAACAACAGCGCCTCCAGAGTAATTATGCCGGTAAAGAAAACTGGCTGAAATGGGGCCCTTATCTGAGTGACCGACAGTGGGGAACAGTTCGTGAAGATTATAGTGCCAACGGCGATGCATGGAACCACATATCGCATGATATGGCCAGGAGCAAGGCCTATCGCTGGGGCGAGGAGGGGCTAGGTGGCTTTAGTGACGAAAAGCAATTTCTATGTGTAGCGCTTGCTTTATGGAACGGAAAAGACGCTATACTGAAAGAAAGATTATTTGGATTAACAAACGGGCAGGGAAACCATGGAGAAGATGTAAAAGAGATCTACTTCCATTTGGACAGCAGTCCGACACATAGCTATATGAAAATGCTGTACAAATATCCGTTGCAGCCTTTTCCTTATTCCTTACTGGTTGAAGAAAATGCAAAGCGCGGAAAATTGCAGCCAGAATATGAGTTAATAGATACCGGTCTGTTTGATCATGATGACTACGCGGATGTTTTTATCGAATTTGCCAAAAATAACGAAGAAGACCTGCTCTTCCGGTACACCATTTGGAACCGCAGCGATCATGATGCAATGGTCCATGTGATTCCTCAGCTCTGGTTTAGAAATACCTGGACATTAGGAACTGACGCTTCTAAACCTGAAATACTTAATCAGGGACGTAATACACTCCTTTTACGGTCTCAGGACATTGGAAACTACCACTGTTGTGTTGATGGCGTGCCAAAGTTCCTGTTTACGGATAACGAGAGTAATAACCAACGTCTGGATAATTTTCCTAATGGATCACGCTACGTTAAAGATGGTGTAAACGAAGCAATTGTGAACGACAATGCCAGTGCAGTTAACCCTGGTCAGACAGGAACTAAAGTAGGGATCTGGCATCAGCTCAATATTCCTCCCGGTGAGCACAGGGTAGTCAAAGTAAGATTATCTAAAGATAAACACGTACTTCCGTTTGATGATTTTGACAGGGTATTTGCCCAGCGTATAGAGGAGACAGATGATTTTTACAGGACCTGTCAGGATGCAGTAATTGATCCGGAAGAAAAAAAAATGCAGCGTCAGGCCTGGGCTGGAATGTTCTGGAACAAACAGTATTATAATTATGATGTAAACCGCTGGTTGAAGGGTGATCCGGGGATGCCTGCGCCACCGTCCCAGCGGAAAAAGGCCAGAAACTCACGCTGGAAACACTTTGTTGCCGCTGATATTCTATCTATGCCCGATAAGTGGGAATACCCATGGTTTGCGGCATGGGACCTGGCTTTTCATTGCATCAGTTTCGCTGCAGTTGACCCGGATTTTGCTAAAGAGCAGTTAAGACTAATGGTTAGCGCAAATTATATGCATCCCAGCGGACAATTGCCAGCTTATGAATGGGATTTAAGTGATGTGAATCCTCCGGTACATGCAATGGCTACCTGGCATGTTTACCAAATTGATAAGAAAACCAAAGGCAGGGGAGACCTGACCTTTCTGATCGACTTGTTTAACAAGTTGTTGCTCAATTTTACCTGGTGGGTGAACCAGAAAGACAGTGAGGGTAACAATATATTTGAAGGTGGTTTTCTTGGACTTGATAACATTGGTATTTTCAACAGGAGCCAGCCTGTACCGGGCGGAGGTTTTCTGGAGCAGGCAGATGGAACGAGCTGGATGGCGATGTACGCATTAAATATGTTTGAAATTAGTCTTGAACTCGCTTCTAATCACCGCGTTTTTGAAGGGATGGCAATTAAGTTCTTTGAACACTTTTTATACATATCTGGATCTATTTCAAACATGGGAGAAGATTCAAAAGGCTTATGGGACGATGTCGATGGCTTTTATTACGATATGCTCAGGAAGCCCGACGGTACATCAGATACGCTTCGCCTGCGAAGTATTGTAGGGATCATACCAATGTTTGCAAATGTTGTTTTTGACGAGGGCAAGTGGGGTAAACTGCCAAAGTTAAAAGAGCAGATGTGGCGTTTTGTAGCACGACGCCCAGACCTGGCACAGCTGATTAGCCATTGGGAAAAAACTATGGGAGATAACCAGCATTTACTTTCTTTATTAAGAGGGCACAGGATGAAATTGTTATTGAAGCGTATGCTGGATACTACTGAATTCCTGTCTGACTATGGCGTAAGGTCATTATCACGGTCATACGAAGAGAAGCCATTTGTTTATCAGCTGGATGGGGCCACTTATACCGTACGTTACGTGCCGGAAGAAAGTGATTCAAATATGTTTGGTGGCAACAGTAACTGGCGTGGCCCAATCTGGATGCCTTTGAATTATTTAATTATAGAATCGCTAAAACGTTATCATTCGTATTATACAGAAGATTTTAAGGTGGAATATCCTACGTACTCGGGTGAATTCTTTAGTCTTGCAGAAATTGCAGACTTGCTCAGTAAACGTTTGAAAAGGCTCTTCCTTAAAAATGGTGCTGGCGAACGACCCGCCTCGGGTGGTCACCCTAAATTTGACCATGACCCCCATTTTAAAGATTACGTAATGTTTTACGAATATTTTGATGGCGACAATGGCAAAGGTATGGGGGCGGGCCACCAGACGGGCTGGACAGGGTTAATCGCCCTCCTGTAATTGTCAAATATATTATTCTCATCTTTTTATTATTATGGCCGCTGCTTATAAAAAAATCGTTGTAAAGATCGGTTCAAATGTACTTACCAAACCAAACGGTTTCCCTGACGAAACGAGGATTGCGCACTTGGTTGACCAGATTGTAACACTAAAAAAACAGGGGAAAGCTGTAGTTTTGGTATCCTCAGGTGCTGTAGCCGCGGGGAGGAGCATGATCAGTATTTCAGAAAAACATGATGCCGTTGCGGCCAGACAATTGCTGTCTTCCATCGGACAAATCAAACTGATTAATCTTTATCTTTCACTGTTTGAGAAGCAGCAGTTGCTTTGCTCACAGGTATTGGTTACAAAAGAGGATTTCCGCGACCGGAAACATTACCTCAACATAAAGAACTGTCTAAGCATTTTGCTGAAACATCAGGTAATCCCGGTGATCAATGAAAATGATGTGGTCTCTGTCACAGAGCTCATGTTTACAGATAATGATGAACTGGCAGGCCTGGTTGCATCTATGCTGGATGCAGACGCCCTGATCATATTGTCCAATGTAGATGGAATCTACAACGGTGATCCAAAGTTAACAGAATCAAGCGTGATCACGGAGATCAAACGCGACAATGATACTGTGGGCCAGTTTATCAGCACTGCTAAGTCGGGCTCTGGAAGAGGTGGGATGGTAACCAAACTGGGTATGGCGCAGAAAGTAGCTAAGCTGGGTATCCCAGTACATATTGCCAATGGAACACGCAGTAATATTTTGACTGATCTGATCAGCGGAAGTGTAGTGAACACCTACTTTGTCCCTGAAAAGAATACGTCGGGTAAGAAAAAATGGATAGCACATTCAGAACATTCTGCCACTGGCGAGGTTGTTTTAAACGGCGGTGCAACGCAGGCCCTTATTTCTGGTCAGGCCCGAAGCGTGCTTCCCATTGGGATATTGGAAGTGCTTTCTAATTTTGAGAAAGGTGATATTATTAGATTACTGAATCAGGATAAGGTCCTGATTGGATTAGGCATTGCAGAATACGGTTCTGAGAAGGCCAAAGAAAGAACCGGACAGAAAGGACAGAAGCCATTGGTGCATTATAATTATTTTTACGCAGTAAGATAAATCAAAATGGAAAACAACTATAACTTATATTTTGAAAAGGCGGTAATTGCCAGCAGAACGCTTCACCTTTTAAATAAGAGTTTAATAAACGGCGTGTTAATAGATTTGGCTGATGCATTACTTGAATATAAGGATGAAGTAATTCAGGCCAATCAGAAAGACCTGGACCGCATGGCTGCTGATGATCCTAAATACGACAGGCTAATGCTTACTGATGAACGGCTCAAATCCATTGCACAGGAGATACGCAGTGTTGCCGCATTGGAAAGCCCACTAGCAGAGATCATGTTGTCCAAAACGCTGGCAAACGGACTGCAGTTAAGTAAGATACGTGTGCCGCTTGGGGTGATCGGCGTAATCTATGAGGCAAGGCCCAATGTTACATTGGATGTGTTTTCATTATGTTTTAAAACCGGCAACGTTGCCGTGCTGAAGGGCGGAAGTGATGCAGGTTATTCTAACCTTGCGCTGATTAGCATCATCCATCAGGTACTGTCCAATAACAAAATTAACATCAATGTTGCTACCCTGCTTCCTGTTGAACGGGAAGCGACGGCGGCTCTGCTAAATGCCGTTGGTCTGGTAGATGTCCTGATTCCAAGAGGAAGCCAGTCGCTAATCAACTATGTGCGCCAGAACAGCAGGGTTCCCGTAATTGAAACAGGTGCAGGAATTGTTCATACTTATTTCGATATATCGGGAGACCTTGCCAAGGGTAAGGATATAATTTATAATTCTAAAACCAGGAGGGTAAGCGTTTGCAATTCATTGGATTGTTTGCTTGTTCATTCGCTTCGCCTTCATGACCTGGCAACACTTATTTTACCACTGGCAGCAAAATCTGTGCAGATCTTCGCGGATCAGGACGCATATGAGGCTATTAATGGTTTATATCCCGAAAATCTGTTGTTCCATGCCAGTGAGGAACACTTTGGGACAGAGTTTCTGGATTACAAAATGGCTGTTAAAACAGTTGACGGCCTGGAACATGCATTGTCACACATTGCAGACCACAGTTCAAAACACAGCGAAGCCATTGTTGCGGAGGATGCAGTTGCTCAGGAAATTTTCCTGACTGCGGTTGATGCTGCTGCTGTATATGCCAATGCATCTACAGCGTTTACCGATGGCGGGCAGTTTGGACTTGGTGCAGAGATCGGTATCAGCACCCAAAAACTACATGCCCGCGGGCCAATGGGATTAGAGGAACTGACAAGTTATAAATGGGTAGTTCGGGGAAACGGGCAGGTGAGATAATTTTTTAGGTAATTTCTCTGAAATGATTAAAAATATGACGCATAAAGTAGAAATTTACCCTTCAACTGTCGCCCATTATATTAATTTTGTGCCCGATATAAAGAATAATTATCTATCCTTACATGACCAGTAAAAATATTAGTTCCGATAAAGTAGTTGATGTAGTGTTAATTGGTGCAGGCATTATGAGTGCGACATTAGGCGTGCTCCTTAAAGAGCTCGCACCGGAAATAAGTGTAGAAATTTTCGAACGGCTGGACGTTGCTGCTGCTGAAAGTTCTGATGCCTGGAACAACGCTGGAACGGGACACTCAGCATTTTGCGAATTAAATTATACTCCACAACTTGCAGACGGCTCAGTAGAAACTAGTAAAGCTGTAGCCATTGCTGAATCATTCGAAATATCTAAGCAATTCTGGACATTTCTGGTGGAAAAAAAACTGGTAGACTCACCTGAAACGTTTATCAAGAGCATTCCTCACATGAGTTTTGTGTGGGGAAAAGATAACGTTGATTTCTTAAAGAAACGTTTTGAGAAGCTCCAGGAATGCGAACTTTTTAAGGAAATGACCTATTCTGAAGATGCAAAACAACTGGAAGAATGGATGCCGTTGGTTATGGCAGGTCGCGATCCAAAGGAGCCAGTTGCTGCAACAAGAATGTTGCTCGGCACTGATGTAAACTTTGGCGCATTGACCAGGATGATGTTTAACTCACTCATGACCAAATCCAATGTATCTATGGAGTTTAATCAGGAGGTGCGTAAACTAAAGCAAAAAGACGGGCTTTGGGAACTGAAAATAAGAAATGAAGAGCACGGTAAAAAAAGGACGGTGAAAGCAAAGTTTGTTTTTATCGGTGCCGGAGGTGGTTCATTACCATTACTTGAAAAATCTGCTATTCCTGAAGGTAAAGGCTTCGGCGGTTTTCCGGTGAGCGGACAATGGTTAAAATGTGTGAACCCTGAGGTAATTGAACGTCATAATGCTAAAGTTTATGGAAAGGCCGCGGTGGGTTCACCTCCAATGTCGGTACCACACCTGGACACAAGGATGATCGACGGCAAAAAAGCATTGCTGTTTGGCCCATACGCAGGGTTTTCAACGCGCTTTCTTAAAAATGGATCTTTACTCGACCTGCCAATGTCTATTAAGGTGAATAATATACGCCCAATGATTGCAGCGGGCTTAGACAATATCCCCTTGACCAAGTACCTGATTGATCAGGTAAGACAATCTCCCGAAGACCGCCTATCTGCCCTTAAAGAGTATCTTCCAGGAGCCCAGATGAAAGATTGGGAACTGGAAACTGCTGGTCAGCGCGTACAGGTTATTAAAAAACACGCAGAGCATGGCGGTATTCTTGAGTTTGGAACTGAAGTGGTAACTGCTGCGGACGGTTCTATTGCTGCTTTGCTTGGCGCTTCTCCAGGTGCATCCACTGCAGTATCTATCATGATTACATTGATGGAACGTTGTTTTAAGGACAAAATGGAATCTCCAGAATGGAAAAACAAGCTAACGAGTATGATCCCTTCTTACGGCAAAACATTAAGCAATGATTCCCAGCTCGCAAAAGATATCAGGACACAGACTACGGCTGCATTACATTTGAAGGTTACAGAGTAGCAGGCTGATGTTTCCATCGTTTATGGCTCCATAGCCAGTATTGAGGCTGTTCTCGTATAATCTTCTCGAGAAGTCGTGTATGTAGTTCGGTAATTTCTTCTATGGTAGACTGCCTGGGATCTAAACAAAGGGGCACGCAGTCTACTTCATAATATCCTTTTTTAATTACATTAACTTTGATATAAAATACTGGTCTGTTGGTTTTTATAGCTATCTTCTCGATTCCTAATTGAACTGAAGTCTGTTGGTTCAGAAATTCCCTCCAAACTTGCATTTCTGAATAGGGTGGTGCCTGGTCATTACCGAAGCAAAAGAGAGTAGTTTCGTTTGCGGTTCTGCTTACCTCACGGTAAGTTTGGCGCATTGAAACCATATGATTTCCAAAACGCGTACGGATACCGTAAAACCAGCTGTCAAATACTTTATTTGAAAGGGGTTTGTAAATTGGGTATACCTTTGTTTTTGCAAACGAGCCAATAGCCAGCGTTCCCCATTCCCAATTGCCATAATGTGCTGAGCATGCGAGTACACTTTCGCCGCGTTCAAAATAAGCATTGATTAAATCAATATTTTTGAAGGTAAACCTTTTTTTTAGTTCTGCTTCGGAGATATTTGCCATCTTGATGATCTCGAAAATCAGGGCTGCAAGATATTTATAAAAACGCTTCTCTATCAGGTCTATCTCTGCCTTGCCCTTTTCTGGGAATGCATTCATGAGATTTGTCCTGACCACTTTTCTACGGTATTTAAAAACATAAAAGATGACCCAATAGAGTATTGTAGCAAGGTGGTAAAGTACGGATAGCGGCAAAAGGGATAGGACATTTAAAAAAAAAATACCGATGTAGGAAAGAATCCGTTTTAACATGAATAACAATTAAGATGCAAACTTAATTGTTTCCGCCGAATAATATCAATATTTTATATGCCAGGCAATAACCCTTGACATTTGAGATCGGGGCCGATCATTCGAGATGCTCAAATTCGAAGGTGTCCCTGATGAATTTGTTAAAATACCGACCTTTAGATCCGGCTATCTTTAGTGATTGGTACGTTTTTTCAGGGACATTTTTATAGGCATATACATTACCGGACAGGAAGGTGACCGTCAATTTTGCAGTGACGGGATCATAACTGAAGTGTTTGATTACTGTTGAAGGCATAAACTTATTTTTGATATATTAACTATACAGCGTTGCAGTATGTTTCAGGAATTAGAAATCCAGGCCACGATCCTCAATAATATCCTGGAGGCAGATATAGTCCTCCACATCCCTCACATTGTCCAGTGATGCAATGCTGTTCATAATTTGGAAGAACGAACTCGTATTGGCTGTAACAACTTTCAATTTAATGTTGTAGCGGCCGGAAACACAAATACAGCTGCAAATCCCTTTGATATTTAAGATTTCGTTTTTAAAAATCTCCAGGCTAACCTGTGAACATTTTAATAACCTCAAATGAATGTATCCCTCTATCTCCAGTCCGAGCAGGTGTTTGTTTAGCCTTGCTCCATCTCTGGTAACAAACCCCAAATTTTTTAATCGTCTAAACCGATCATATGCTGAGGACTGTGGTAAATTTGTGGCCATTGCAAGCTGTTTTATTAGGTGTGATGGGTTATTTTGAATGTACCTTAAGATTTCTTTATCTATCTCATCTAATTCGTATATCATAACCTACTGTGTCAAATTTTGATTATCCCGGGACAAAATTAATCGAGTAAAAATTAAATAACAAATGAATGAATATTTTTATTTTATTCATAATATTTAAAACGTATTCATTGTGAATTATTAAAGAAAAGTGCTAGTACGTTATTAATATTCTAAATAATAAAATAAATTTCCTTATTTACTTTAAAATACAAATATTTGGATAAAATTTGTAATCAATGAGAGAGCTTAAAATAGATAGGTCAATTACAGAGCGCGACTCGGCTTCTGTTGACCGATATATGGCAGAAATTGCAAAGATACCATTGTTAAGTATTGAAGAAGAAGTAAAGCTGTCCCTCAAAGCCAGGAATGGCGACCAGGAGGCATTGGAACGTTTAGTTCGGACCAATCTCAGATTTGTGGTATCAGTCGCCAAAAAGTATCAATACAGGGGGCTAAGCCTGGGCGATCTGATTAATGAAGGGAATGTGGGACTGATTAAAGCGGCGAGCAGATTTGATCCTACAAAGGGATTTAAGTTTATATCCTTTGCCGTATGGTGGATCAGACAGTCTATTATGATCGCTATTACAGAGCAAACGAGGATGGTCCGCCTGCCTCATAATGTGATCAACTCCATATCAAGGATCAATAAAGCCAGCTCAGGATTGGAACAGAGGTTAGAACGTGTCCCAACAGTAGAAGAGATTGCAGAAGATATTAATAGTCAGGATACAAGGGTCGCCATATCTCTTAAACATGCCCTTCATGTTACCTCACTTGATGTTGCGGCCAGCACCAATACGGACAGTAATTTGCACAGCGTACTCACCAGCGATCATCCTGGTCCAGAGCATCAGCTGACGCTCGAGGATCAATCAAAGGAAGTGCTGCAATTGCTTAGATCTTTGCAGCAAAAAGAGGCGGTAGTGCTGAGACTGTTCTTTGGACTTTGCGGTTCCGAGCCGAAAAGCCTCGATGATATTGCATTGGTAGTAGCCTTAAGCAAGGAACGAGTCAGGCAGATTAAAGATGATAGTTTGCAGAAACTTAGGTCAAAAATTGATAAAACCATCCACTAAGCTGGTTCCCTGATTATTACATTCAAGAAAAACTATTAAATAATATATATAATGACTATTTACATCATCATGGTGGACAGTTATAATGAACTAGGTCCACTTACTCATCTCGTAGGGCAAATAGCAATTTGTGCCCCAGTAAAACAATTGGCAAATGAAAGCTTTCTGCATCTTGAAGTTGAACGTATTAAACGTAGAGCTCTCAATGATGTTAAGATATTTAGAAATGATTTTAAATTTTATGTTCGTGATAACCTCCAATCGGTTAACAATTTAATTATCAATTTGCTTGAAATACTCAATCGCTTGCCAGAAGTACGCTACATGCATCCATTGCAGAGGTCTCAGTACGAAAACTGTCACCAGATGAAAGAAGTACTTTATGAGCTGCAAAGATTCTTCCATCTACTGCTTACTAAAGACAAGCCGGCTTAAATTATACCGGAGATAAACAATTCGGTTTATCTCCGGTAAATTACATCGCATTGGTAAGCGATTTTAATATTGCTGCTCAAACATCAATCCAGCCACTATACAAAAGCAGGAGTGGCACTTGCCGGATCATTACCTTGTATCTGGTTTCTTCTGATCTGGTTGTCATCTGTTGGCAGTGCTGGGTAAGTGTCCGCTATTCCTTTTACGGCATCATAAACCAGAAAAACACCCAGTAAGGTTTCTTGTATGCTCAATAACGGATGTTTAGTAATACTTCTGATGCCCCGTTGAACAATGTAAGCTCCTGCAACTATAGATAGTACGCGCTTTGCCGTACTTATGGTTTCCGTTTTATTGTTGTCCAGCAGTTTTTTAGCTGCTAAAATTGTAAGTCTATGTGTTGTCTTGCTTAACATATTTATTCTAATTGGTCTTTCAATTGAACATCTACCCTTGTTTTTTTGTTTGCCGTTTTTCATAATTCCTAAACTTTTTACATATGATGACGTTATTAATGGTCACGAAACGCAATCTCCGAAAATAGAAATACGCCACCGTATTCCTGTATTTTACGGTAAAGATTTTAACAAATTTACTCCCAGGCATTTAGCCCAAAATAATTTAGTGAAACGCTGTTGCGGCATCTTTTCCGGCTTCAATCTTATTGGTTATTGTTTTCCGGCCAAAATAAAGTATAGCCAACGCAATCAATGAGGTGGAAGCCATAATAGCGACCATTGGTAAGGATGAGCGCGTATCAAACATGCTTACACCTATGGAAGCCAATGTACCCAAGCCCATCTGAACCGCGCCCATTAATGCTGACGCACTGCCTGCATTCTTGGTGAACGGGGCAAGTGAAAGTGCAGATGTATTCGGACTGGCGATACCTAGACAACTGAGGAAAATAAACAACAGGAAAATTGTTGATGGCAGCCCAAACCACCCGTTAATACTGCCCACAACAAAAACGATACCTGTAATGGCCTGGCAAATCAGCGCCGCAAATATCAGTTGTTCACTGCTGTACTTTCTTAGCAAAATGGTATTCACCTGACTGGCGCCAATCAGTCCTATTGATAAAAATGCAAATATCCAACCATATGATTCCTCTTTCACGGCGAAAATATCCATGAAAAGGAGCGGGGATCCCGCTACATAGGCAAACAGCCCGGAGAAGGCCACGGCACCTGTGAATGCGTAGGTGTAAAACTGGGGCTCGGACAACACCGCAAGAAAGTTTTTGAGAATAGGCTTCGGTTTCAATGATATTGTAGTATCAGGTTTATAGCTATCAGGAAGTCCAAAAATACTGGCGAGTAGATTTACCAGACCAAGCAACATCAGCACGATGAATACCGAGTGCCAGCCAAACGAAGTGGTAACATATCCTCCAACCGTGGGCGCAATCATTGGCGAAACACCCACAACGAGCATCAGCAAAGAAAATACCTTGGCATTTTCGGAGACCGGAAAAAGGTCCCTTACCATTGCAATCGAAGCAACTGCCGCGGCACAACTTCCAATAGCCTGTATACATCGCCAAACAATCAGGCTGTTAATACTGCTTGCATAAGCACAGCCAATAGATGCGAGAATATATACCAGTAAACCAATATATAAGGGCTTTTTGCGACCAAAACGATCTAGCAAAGGCCCGTAAAGTAATTGACCAACTGATATGCCTATAAAAAACCCGGAGAGTGACAGAGATACTTTAGCTACAGTGGTATGCAAGTCTTTTGCAATAGCCGGAAAGCCCGGAAGGTACATATCTATGGAGAACGGTCCCAATGCTGTCAGGGAACCTAATAAGAGAATGAGGAAAAAGTGTCGTGTTTTGGTCATTGGTAGTTAGTAGTAATGGATCTGATAGGTAATTATATTTGAGACGGAGCGGATAGTATTCTTTTTTGTTTGGTTAGGGCATCGCCATGATCCGTTCCAATACAAGTTTGATTGCTTCATCTAAAACGGCATTAGGATCTTTGCTAAACTGGAAATTTACACGACTTGCTAATATCGCATTTATCGACAAGGCTTTATGGCCTAGTATCCTGGCTAAAGCATATATGCCTGCCGTTTCCATTTCCAGGTTTGTTATCCGGTAATCCTGATAATTGAAACTGTTTAACAGACCTATAAAATTGGGTACGCCGGTTTGTGCACGCACTTGTCTGCCCTGTGGTGCGTAAAAGCCAGGGGCAGTGACTGTCATTCCCTGTTCCATACCATAGGCTATGCTTTTCAACAGGCTATCATCGGCCGAAGTTATATATGGATGAATGCCCTTGAGGGATGAAAAGTGTAAGTTAATATGAGTGAATATATCGATTTCATTACTAGTTAGTTCAGGTTTGTAGTAATGCATCAGTGAGTCAAGTCCGATTCCATGTGAGGAAGCCAGAATTGTACCCATTGGCAAGTCATGCTGTACTGCGCCAGAGGTGCCAATGCGAATAATATTCAATGAAGTTAATTCATCCTTTACTTTTCTCTTATCGAAATCTATGTTTACAAGTGCATCCAGTTCGTTAACAACAATATCAATATTGTCGGTACCGATCCCCGTTGAAATAACTGTAATCCGCTTTGCTCCGATATAACCCGTTTGGGTGAGAAATTCCCGTTTTCCTTTTTTAAATTCAATACGGTCAAAATGCCCGGTTACTGCAGGAATTCTATCAGGATCTCCAACGGTGATTACCGTATCGGCAACGTCACCCGGCAGCAGGTTCAAATGATATATACTTCCATCTTTATTGATGACTAAATCCGCTTCTGATAATTTTTGCATGGTAATTTTATATGCTGATGATTAGTTTGTACCAAGGTAATGAACAGCAACCCCGGTAAGTTTTTCAATTCTTTGCAGAACTTTATTTAAATGTGAGGTTCGCACTTCAAATATAATGCTGCATTCATTGTCAAACTGTTGTTCTATTATCTTCAGCGGTTCTTCTTTTATCAGTCTCATTACATCATTCATTACAAGATAATCAAATTTTATCTCGTATCTGTCATTCACCGTTTTGTCTACTACGACGGCAACTGTTATGGCTTCTGCCGCAGCAGACTTATAGGCGTTGATCAGTCCTGGTACGCCAAGCAGGGTTCCTCCAAAATAGCGTACCACCACAATCAGGATATTAGTGAGGTCGGCCGACAGCAATACATTTAGAATTGGCCGTCCAGCCGTCCCAGAAGGCTCGCCATCATCATTTACCCGGTAGATATTCCGGTCCGGAGTGAGGCGGTAAGCGTAGCAAAAATGATTGGCTTTAGTATGTTCTGCCCGTAATTTAGAAGTAATGCCCTTTACTTCCGTTTCCGACTGAAGTGGGTATGCAAAAGCTATAAATTTGCTCCCCTTATCTTTAAAAGTACCTTCTGTCGGCTGCTCTATAGTTCTGTAGGTATCATCAAACAACATGCGCCTGAGATAAGGTGATCAATAAAATTGCACACAAAGCCAGCGCTATTCCAATATAATTGAGGTTACTTACTTTTTCTTTGAAAATGATGATGCCGACAAGACTGCCCATTAAAATAACACCCATGTTCATTGCTGCGAAAACCGTGGATGGATTTGCCGCTAATTCCCTATGTGCTTTTAAATAGAAGAGAATGTTACCGAAATTAAAACAGCCCAGAACAATGCCGCAGGCAAAATTTATCAGTTGCACTTTTTGTTTTTTAACAATTGCGGTATAAAGAAGAATAAGCAAGGCCACAAAAAACGAGATGCAGAAGGCGATTAACAGGGCGCTGGTATAGGGGATTGATTTGTCACTGGCCACTTGTTTAAAAAGAACATCAATTACACCAAATCCAACGAACACTAACACAGGATACACGTAATTTAATGCATCTGATTTCACACCGGTCCGCTTGCGAAACAGCGTTAAAAATATCGCGGCAAATCCAATAATCAGGCCCGCTATTTTCAGCGTGCTGAAACTCTCATGAAAAAGAAATAAGGCAGCCAGAACCGGAATAAATAAAGACAGACGCTGTGCTATGTCCGTTTTTACAATTCCTATGTTTCTAACAGAGGCGGCCAGCATAAGGAATAATACAGGCAACAATACGCCCAATCCAATGAGCAGATTAGAAGGAATAATAAAAATGCTTTGCAGTGAGGTTTTAAAAAATACCAGGCTTAGCAGAATGGTGGCCAGGTAATTCCACATAACAGCTTGCAACACATTGATTTGGTACCGTCTTGCCAGTTTAAGTAATACCGCTACAGTGACACTGCAGCAGATGCTTATGATTATATAAATCATTGATTATCGATGTTTTCGTAAATGGTTAACTGATCCTGGTCTACCTCAGAAACTGAAGTAATCCTTCCATTGATCTGTGGAGAAAAAACTCCGGTTTCCCAATTGCTGACAGAATTGAATACCCTTGCTTCATCCCATAGGCCGGCACTGATGAATTGGTTGAGAATATTGGCACCACCTTCTATGATGATCGACTGAATGTCCATTAGATAAAGCTGGAAAGCTATTTTTTGTGGAAGATAATATTGCATGTCTTCCATCTGCACAAAATGTACACTTCCCATCACATCTGTCTTTTTCTCATTAAGAATCACGGTTTTAGCGCTATCGTCATAAAGGTGGTTGCTCGGCGGAACATCAAGGTTGCGGTCGATGACCAGCCGAACGGGATTATTACCAGTCCATTCCCGGGCACTCAATTGCGGGTTGTCTGCTATTGCAGTTTGTTTACCTACCAGTATGGCGTCTTCTTCAGTTCTCCATTTGTGCACCAGTTTTTTCGCGAGAGGCCCGCTGATCCATTGCTGAAGCGTATTTTTTGGTGCAAAATAGCCATTGGCTGTCCTTGCCCATTTCAGAATAATATACGGCCGCTGCCTGCTGATCCGCGTGAAAAAACGCCGGTTTAACTGCGCACACTCTTTGTCCAGGACGCCATAAATTACTTCGATACCGGCGTCTTTCAACTTTCCCATACCCTTGCCATTAACATCAGGAAAAGGGTCGCGATTTCCTATGACTACCTTTTTCACCTGGTGACGAACCAGGAGGTCGGCACAGGGAGGGGTTTTGCCGAAATGGGCACAAGGCTCTAGGCTTACATATACCGTCGCATTCTTCAATAAAGCAGACGCCTGATCACCATAAGTATCAGTAACTGATTTTATAGCATTTACTTCGGCATGCGCCCCGCCATACTTTTTGTGATAACCTTCTCCAATAATCTTTCCACCACTCACAATTACGCAGCCGACCATCGGGTTGGGACTTACATTCCCGCTTCCCATTTCTGCCAACTCCAGACAACGCTTCATGAATAACTCATCGCTCATATAAAGCAAAAGTACCTTCAATTTATGAGATGTTGAAATATTTCAAACACGCAGATGCAACTTTAATAGTTACTTTTGCCCTTACATGACACTGAAAGAGCTGGAACACCACTATATTAACACATTAGCCTTACTTTACGGAAAGGATGAGGCCAAACAATTATTTTTTCTGTCGGCAGAGCGGGTGTCTGGCCTTAGTCGCAGTCAGCTTATTCTTCAGTATCACAAAGAAACCGGCGAATTTGAGTCCGGTATTATCCTAAATATGTTAAGCCAATTGAAAGACGGTAAGCCTTTGCAGCATATCACTGAAGAAGCTTGGTTTTATGGGCTGAGGTTTAAGGTAAATGCTGCAGTGCTGATTCCCCGTCCTGAGACTGAGGAGCTGGTTCAGTGGATAATCGGCACAGTCACCGACAACAAACAACCCTTATCAGATTTGCTGGACATTGGTACCGGCAGCGGCTGCATCGCCATTGCTGTAAAAAAAAACTGCCCTGATGTAATGGTAACTGCGCTTGACATTTCTGCCGAAGCAATTGGCGTAGCTGCCGAAAACGCGGCATATCATCATACGCAGGTTAATTTTATCCAATCAGACATTCTTGGATATGAAGGGCTGGAAAAATATGATGTCATTGTGAGCAATCCGCCATACATTACCCTCAAAGAACGTGACGAAATGCACCGCAATGTATTGGAGCATGAACCGGCACTTGCCCTTTTCGTTACTGATGAAAATCCTCTGCTTTTTTATAAAAGTATAGCTGATGTTGCGGCAAGAAGCCTTAACCCGGGCGGATATTTATTCTTTGAGATTAACGAATACCTGGGTAATGAAACGGTTGAGATGTTGAAATCTAAAGGTTTCGTTCACATTGATTTACGAAAAGATATGCAGGGAAAAGACAGGATGATCCGCTGCTCTCTTTAATTATGTCCTTGGATGGAAATCGGTTATAATTCCTCTTAGGTAGTCTTTATCCAGGTGTGTATATACTTCTGTTGTGGTAATGCTTGAATGCCCAAGCATTTCCTGAACCGCACGAAGGTCGGCGCCACCCTCAACCAGATGTGTAGCAAAGGAGTGCCTGAAGGTGTGGGGGCTAATGCTTTTCTGGAGTCCAATCTGATCTGCCAGTGCTTTAATCATGGTAAATACAGATATGCGGGACAATCGGGTACCCAATCGGTTAAGAAAGATAATATCTTCATTCCCCGTCTTAATAGCCTGATGCACCCTTACTTCATTCAAGTAGATATCCAGATATTTCAAAGCGGTGTATCCAATAGGAACTATCCTTTCTTTATTACCTTTGCCGGTTACCCGGATATATCCCTCTGTGGCAAACAGATCTGAGATGCGGAGGTTGATCAGTTCAGTAACCCTCAAGCCACAACCATATAGCACTTCCACAATTGCTTTACTGCGCATGCCTTCCGGTTTGGACGCATCAATTCCTGCCAGGAGGGCATTGATTTCCAATATGTTTAAAACGTCCGGGAGCTTTCTGCTTAATTTGGGCGACTCCAGTTCTGCTGAAGGGTCCTGATCTATAACTTGCTCCAGGACCAGGAAACCAAAAAATGATTTCAGCCCTGATATAACCCTTGCCTGGCTATTTGGCAACATTCCGAGTTCGCTGAGCCAGGTGATGAATTGATATAGGTCGCCGTCTGACACCTCTTTAATCCGGAACTCCCGGCTGTTGGCTTCATAGTATTGACGTAGTTTTCCTACATCGTTCAGATAGGCATCTATAGAGTTTTCTGACAAGCCGCGCTCCAATTTCAGGTACGCTTTAAATGCATTATGGTGGGGATAATTAATCACACAAAAATTTTATTTGTTGTTTTTTAAGGCTAAGTTTGAACGGATGAAGATACAAATTATTAACGGACCAAATTTAAATCTCCTCGGCGCCAGGGAACCGGGAATTTATGGGAACCAAAGTTTCGATGATTATTTTATAACACTTAAAGAACGTTACCCCGTCATTGAATTCAGCTATTATCAAAGTAACATAGAGGGCGAACTTATTGATAAGCTTCATGAAACCGGTTTTAGTTTTGACGGAATAGTTATTAATATGGGTGCATATACGCACACTTCCGTTGCTATAGCCGATGCGATTGCAGCTATTAAGACACCAGTGATTGAGGTGCATATTTCCAATATTTATGCAAGGGAAGAATTCCGCCATGTATCGCTTAGTGGCAGGAACTGTAAAGGGGTACTAACTGGTTTTGGGATGGACGGCTATCGTCTGGCTATCGAAAATCTTTTAGCTGGCTGAACGACCTGACACCTTTAATGAAAAAACTCCACACCACGCTGGAAAGATACACGCCGGTGTGCGTAGTGTAGGGGAGAAGTGCATGACCTCTTTTTGATGCTGTCCTTTTAAGGCTCATTATAAATTGATAATGGGCTTTACTGATGGCCATTGCAAACTTGATATCGCCTTTTAAGATAAATTGTAGCCAGGCTACAAAATCAATACAAAACCTGAGTGGTAATTTCCACAAGGCCTCAGCAAAAGGAAGGTTTTTTTGCATGATCATTAGATTGTTCCTGAAATTGAGGAATACCTTATAAGGGTTGCTGGCGTCAAGCGTACCGCCGCCAACATGGTAAACTTCGGCATTGGGACAGCAGATGATCTTGTAACCCAGGTTCTTCAACCGCCAGCACAAATCAATCTCTTCCATATGCGCAAACAGGTCGGGATCCAAACCTCCGCTTTCCTGCCATTGTGTTCTCCTGATGAAAAAGGCAGCTCCGCTTGCCCAAAAGATCTCTTTCTGATCATTGTATTGTCCAAAATCTGTTTCAAGCTGGTCGAACAGCCTGCCACGACAAAAGGGAAATGCATTGATATCCATAAAACCTCCAGCTCCACCAGCGTATTCAAACTTCGATTTGTCATTAAACCATTTGATCTTTGGCTGTGCAGCAGCAATCCGGACGTCTGCTTCCATTGCAAGGATCACAGGTCTGATCCAATTCTCAGGCACTTCCACGTCTGAGTTTAACAAAACATAATATTCTGCATCCACCTGGTCAATTATACGGTTATAGCCTTCCGCAAACCCATAATTCCTGTCGTTTAGTATGATATGTACGGTTGGAAAATTGCTGCGGATATAATTTACGGAATCGTCCGTGGAGGCATTATCGCCCACAATGATTTGAAGGTTTGAATAGTCAGATTTTACTATGCCAGGAAGAAAGCGCGACAACAGTGCTTTTCCATTCCAATTCAGGATAATTACGGCAACACTTGGCTCTACCATTAGCTGTTAAAGACGGGTTTGGGACACATTAAAACAGTTAACACTAGGAGATAGCCTTTTTTTATCATTATTTTGCCTGCATTGAAAATGCAAACATAAATTAACCAATGCACAATCCTGCTATATTTCCTCTTTTTTATCTTCCTCCGGTGAGTTATTTCTCTGCCCTGAACTCAGTCAATTACGAATTTACCCTTGAGAAAGAAGAGCATTTCCCCAAGCAAACCAATCGCAACAGAACAAGGATATACTCGCCTAATGGTCCGCTGGACCTTTTTCTGCCAGTAATCAAAGGTTCCAAGTATCATACCAAAATGAAAGATGTAAAGATCAGCTATGATTTTAAATGGCAGCGCCTACATTGGCTGAGCCTCGAGAGCTGTTACAGAAATTCGCCATATTTTGAATATTATGAGGATGAGCTGGTTCCGTTTTATCAGAAAAAATATGGTTTCCTTTTTGATTATAACCTGAATCTGCTTCAATGGATCTTTAAACAGTTGAAAAAGGCACCCGAACTGCAATTTACTACTGAATATATTAAAGAAATACCTGCAGAACTGGACTACAGGTCCAAACTGCATTTTAAATCTCCGGAATTGGTATTTCCGGTCAAACAATATTCTCAGGTATTTGAAGACCGGTCAGGTTTTTTGCCAAACATGAGCATCGTCGATTTGTTGTTCAACCAGGGCCCACAGGCAAAAAACTACCTCTAGTTTATGGATAAAAGAAACCGATCAAAGAAAAAAAAGAACAAATACATACTTCCCAAAGCAGGCACCAGTCCAGGGGTGGTTTATATCGATGAAAATGCGCTTAAACCAATTATCAAATTATACAAGCTGAGTGAAAAAACCTATGAAGTAAGGGAGCTGGAAAACCTGAAAAATATCACCTCACTGATCAGTGATAAGAGTTTCACCTTTTGGGTAGAAATTAAAGGCTTTGGTTCTGTTGAAATGTTTGAGACACTGGGCAATGATCTGAATATTAATAAACTGGTTCTTGAAGATATTACAAGAACGTATCAGCGCCCGAAGATGGAAGAATATGACGGTTACGTTTTTGCCGTCAGCAGGATGCTTTTACTCGATGACGAGAAAAATCTTGAAAACGAACAGCTGTCATTTATACTTACAGACAATACTCTTTTTACGTTACAAGACAATTATTCTGACTGCCTAAAACCCGTAAGGCAGCGTCTTGAGGCTGGAAAGGGTAATATAAGGACGGCAGGAAGTAGTTATATCATGTACGCGTTGATGGATATTATTGTGGATACATATTTTGAAATCCTGGGCGTATGGAGCGAAGACCTGGATCTCATTGAAGACCGTCTTTTTGAGAAGGCGGATAAGACAATAATGTTTGATACTCAGCTGATCAAGAGAAACCTGATCAGTATCAGGAGGGTGTCATGGCCAGAGAGGGATAAATTGAATGATTTGCTCCGAAGCGACAGTCCCCTTATTACAGACCAGACTAAGCTCTTCATCCGTGACGCTTATGATCACTGTATACAGATAATTGATATTGTTGAGTCGCTCAAGGAAATTGCTTCAAGTAATATTGATATGTACCTTTCCCTGATCAGCAACAGGATGAACGAGATCATGAAGGTCCTGACTATTATTTCTTCGATTTTCATTCCGCTAACATTTATTGCAGGGGTTTATGGTATGAACTTTTCAGACCGGGATCCGGTGACCGGGAATTTAATGCCACTAAATATGCCTGAGCTATACCAGGCGCATGGATATTTGTATACCATGATTGTGATGGCTGTCATTGCAATACTGCAGGTGATCTATTTTTGGCGTAAAGGTTGGTTTAAGTGAAAACGGGACCGGGTAAAAATAGAAAATATACTTACCTTAGCCACACATGCAATCTTACGAACTTGATAGAACCGATGTTAGCAGGCTAAAAACTGCGTTAACTGACAGCGATAGCCAACTGGCTTTAATCCTGGATGAATATCATGCGTCTGAAATTGCCATTTTATTTGAAAGCCTTACCAAGGAAGACAGGCAGCGGATCATCAACCTGCTTCCAGTAGAAACAGCCTCAGAGATTATTGCTGAGATGCACGAGGAGGCGCATCCCGAAGAACTTTTATTGCAGCTGCATCCGGACAAACGGACAGAAATTGTAGAAGAACTTGATTATGATGATGCTACGGATATCATTTCCCAACTGGACGAGCACGAACAGAAGGAAATTTTGGGCGACCTTAATGAAGATGACGCTTCTCATATCAGGAACCTCTTAAGTTATGATGAGGACACTGCTGGTGGGTTAATGAATACAGAGTTCATCAGGATCCATTTGCATTTAACAAAAAAGGATGCAATCGATGAAATCATCAGACAAAGTGAAGAAATAGAGGAATTTTATACAATCTTTGTAATTGATGACAATAATGTTTTTCAAGGCATTGTATCTTTAAAAGATATTATAAAGGCAAAAGGAAATGTGCAGATTACAGAACTGGTAAAATCAGATGTAGCGTGGGTGAGCCCTGATACCGACCAGGAGGAAGTAGCCAGGTTAATTTCTCAATACAACATCACCAGTATCCCTGTATTGGACCAGAACATGAAGTTACTTGGCAGGGTAACTTTTGATGACGTGATTGACGTTTTGGAAGATGAAAACACAGAAGATATTTTAAAAATTTCCGGGGTTTCTGAAGATGAGGAATTAAGTGGTAATTGGGTGGAAGCGGTAAAATCAAGGCTTCCATGGCTGATTATCAATTTGGGTACCGCATTTCTTGCTTCAGCTGTAGTGCGCTCATTTGAACCCACCATTTCAAAAATAGCTGTATTATCGGCATACATGACCATCATTGCCGGAATGGGCGGAAATGCAGCTACGCAGGCCCTCGCAGTTACCGTTAGAAGGATCTCATTGTACGATTTGACAGACAACCAGGCTTACCGTACAGTGTTAAAAGAATTCACGGTTGGTTTAATCAACGGAGCGGTGACAGGGCTTATCGTTTTTATATTTGCGCTGGTATTTGATAACAATCCATTGTTAGGTGTAGTTATATTTTTAGCAATGACAGGAAATTTGTTGATAGCAGGGGTAACGGGAGCAGGCATACCGCTAATCCTGAAACGCGTTGGCATAGACCCGGCTATTGCTTCATCCATCATTATTACAACCTTTACCGATGTATTCGGATTTATGCTTTTGCTCGGCCTGGCCAGCAGATTATTGTTATAACTTAATCTTCTCCGATAACTTATAGATATCATAAGCAACTTTCTGGATCAGGTCGAACTGCTCGATGATTAGCGCTTCCCCGCTGTTTAGCAATTTTTTATCATCGTTGATACTTTTAATCAACGGTGCACTGCTTACCTCACTCGTATTTTTTTCCATGTGGTCAACCGAGATGCTCAGGAGATAAAGAGTATTGTTTACAATCGGTTTCAGATCTTCCGGCTTGGAAAAGAAGAATGAATGCTCTTTGTTATATAATGAAAGGGTAGCGATATATGATGATAACAGATGATTAAGGGCCGTAAACTGATGCATTTCCGTCATCATTTTCTGTTTGCTTTTTGGCTCGGAGAACATTCTCTGAAAGAGCGATGCTAAATTTGCTGAGGCTACATAAACTTCTTTTCTCGCTACTTTGTAATTTGTCTGGTCTTCAATCTTTTCAAAATACAACTGTGTAACCTCCTTAAAATAGGCCATATTTGCATGTAGTGTATTCAACATTGCTTCTTTCAGGTTTTGATGCTCCCAGTTTGGAAACAGCGTATAACTGCCCAGCAAGGCTATTCCCGAACCAATCAATGTATCATATACCCTTTCTTTTGCAATGGACAATCCTCCCATACCTAAAAAGTCGAACAATACAAGTATATAAGGGGTCATAAATAAAACGCTGACCACATAATTTTTTCGCTGGAAGCTATAGGCCCCGATCATGCAAAACAGAAGTATAAAAAACAACGCATGTCTGTCGTGAACATATAATAGTATCCCGACACCGGCTAGCGCACCAACAACGGTGCCGATGAGCCGTTGATAATTCCGTTGTTTCGTCAGGCTGAAGCCAGGCTTTGAAATTACCAGGATAGTCAGCAGTATCCAGTAACTATGTGATGAATCAAGTGTACGCGCAACAAGAAAGCCAATTATCATTACGATGGAGACCCGAAGAGAATGCCTGAAGGTGGAAGAACTGAAAGTTAAATTATCATAAAATAGCTTGATATCAATTGGCTGCCGCGTTACAAAACGATCCGTCTCAATGTTTCCCTGCTTTAGGTTCTTCTTTTCAGTTTTATTGAAATAACCGTTAATCGTTTTAACCCTTGCCAGAATGTTTTCGATGTTGACTTCTATATTTTTAAGCGCAATAATTCCCAGGGTATTAAACTTTCCATCTTTGTTTTCATTTTCGAGATTGGTAATCTCTGTTTTAAGGCGGCTGACCTCATCAATCAATACTATTGGTGGGAGAGGGGTTCCCCCGGTTTTTAAAGCAAAGGCTATTTCGTCTAGTTCCGACGCGATTCTGTTGATTACTTTTTCATAGCTGGATAATATTCCGATGGAATCAAATTGTTCGTGCAAGCGCTCATAATTATAATAGGTTGACATCACTTGTTCGTAAAGATCCACCGTATCTACAAATACAACCAATAGAAAACGTCCTTCAGGGGTCGATTCCCTAACTATTTCCCGTGTCTTAAAAAGAACATCCCTGACGGCGTCCTGCTTCTCATGTACATCAACCTGCAATTGCAGCAATTCAGCATAGTTTGCGTCGTAATTTGTATGCTGACGATAAAATTTAGCCTTTGCACGCAGAAATTCACTTAACTCATGGATAGACTCACTTAATGCCTGCTGTACAGCACGATAAGGCCTTAGCCTGTAAAAAAAATAGCTGAGAGATGTATACCAGACACTGCCACAAAGAACCAGGAACGAATACATAAGCACGTCTCTCCAGGGTCTCACGTCATCAATACTCAGTACCATAATCAACAGTACCGCCGTACCCACAGAAGCCGCTCGGGTACCGTAAAGAAAAAACATAGAAAAGATGAAGCTGGAGGCAACGAGCAAAATGGCAATAAAATAGGTGTTTTTATTGGTGAGGCCAACAATAACAGTAATAAGCGTGATCAGCACTGTGGTTACCAACATTGCGTTTCTTCTGTGTACAATAGGGCCGGGTGTATCAACCACGCTTACACATAAGGCCCCAAGTGATAATGTCATCCCAAATTTAAGCATTCCAAATTGTGCCAGTATCAGTGACGGGAAAAGTACACCCATGGTGATCCGTAAACCATCGGCAAAATAAGTGCTTAATAAAAAATCCTGAATATTTCTGATTGGCCGGTTAATCATTTGGTTACTAAACTATTTTGTTTTATACTTCCTTACTCTAAGTGTTTAAAGCGATTCAGAGGATTTTAAATGCAAACAATAATCTGACCGATTGTTGCAAATTATACAATCTATCTTAGGAATGATGTTTTTTTAATGCAGCAGAACAGATAAAAATACCCACAATTGTTAAAACTGCGGCAAAAACAAACGGGGCGCCGGGAAAGTATAAATGATTTTTTCTGTCTGTGAAAAAAGCAAATAGACTTGTCATGATATATGGACCGGCAATCGCTGCCGAACTCATCAAACTTGCAGTAATTCCCTGCAATTCACCTTGTTCGTTCGCCTCTACATAGTTCGAAAGCAGACCCTGCATTGCTGGACCAAAAATTCCCGCCAGGCCATAGGGAAGCATAAAAGCAAACATCATCCAACCTTGTGTAGCGAATGCAAATAATATAAAACCTATCACATATAAGACCAAACCATAATACACTGATTTTACTTGTCCGAATTTGGGGATAATTATCCTTATTAGTCCGCCCTGTACTATACCAACCACAATCCCCACAAATCCTAAAGAATATCCAACCCAGGCTTCATTCCAGTGGAATTTCTCCATTGTATAATAAGTCCAGCTCGACTGTACGCTGTGACCGGCAATGTACAACAGGAACAATGCTGTTAACAATCCATACAACGCCGGA
>Ga0247815_10000384_pt1 | contig 35436 bp, 62 predicted proteins | sample UWRJL194509B1_FD_181014 | JGI IMG/M metagenome (GOLD analysis project Ga0247815, IMG submission 181014) | Plant litter microbial communities from Arlington Agricultural Research Station in Wisconsin, United States - UWRJ-L194-509B-1 | ecosystem: Environmental > Terrestrial > Plant litter >...
CGAGTCCGGAGTGGCAGAATGTTAACGGGATGTTGTACTCGCTGTATCCTGAAGCTCAGAAAAAGATTAAAGACCTGGAAGGTCAAGTGGGTAAGACGGTAGATTCAGAAGCAGTAAAGAAGCTACACAAATTGAAAGAAGCTTTAATGGACGCATTGAAATAATGGCTAGTTGAAGAGACACTGTCTACACGCCGTACCAAAAGAAATTAAGAACACAGACCGTTAATTTTATAAAACAGGTTCAAGAGAACCGGAAAAGGAATAAGAATATGTCAGCACTAACAACAAAAACATTCTGGGCCGATGCGATTGAACGCTCAGTTAAAACTATCGCTCAAGCCATGATTGCACAGCTCGGTGCAGGAGCCTTTGGATTACTAGACGTAAACTATGTCACCTTGCTTTCTGTAAGTGGCTTAGCGGGGCTTATATCGCTTCTCACGAGTATTGCTAGCTCATCTACAGGTAATAGTAACTCAGCAAGTCTTGTCGTTGAAACTGAAGAACTAAAATAATGGGTAATAACATAACGAAGAGTGCATAATGGGTACCCATATACCAGCGGGAGCTTAAAATGAATACATATTACAGCGGTTCGTAGTATAATAGAACTATCAATTTAGTTGATAACCGACGATATAAAATAAGCCTCACGATTGCTAGGGGCTTATTTTATTGACATTTTTTATAATATGGATTTTAATAGAAATATGGAATATATTAAAATACCACTACATGGAAAATATGGTGATGGAAAATTTACACTTGTTGATGGTGATTATGATGGTGAATACTTTTCTTCTTACCGGTGGTATCTTAACCCTAATGGATATGTAGTTCGTAAAACTTTCCCTCATGAAGGTAGAGGGAAAAATGATATATACCTTCACAAAGAAGTTTTAAAAGTTTCTAAAGGCTATGTTGTTGACCACATCAATAGAGACAAACTAGATAATCGAGGCATAAACTTAAGACCATTGACGATGAAGGGTAATGCGATTAACCGTAATAGAAATAGCTATACAGATAGAAAATATAAAGGTGTTAGTCGCCCGACAAGTACTTATATTACTGTTGATGGGGAAAAACACTCCTTCCGCAGTAAAAATAAGTGGCAAGCCGTACTTGGTTATAAATTCCTTGGAACATTTTCCAGTGAAGTCGAAGCAGCCAAAAAATGGGACGAAGAGGCGTATAAATTATATGGAGATTTAGGCGTATACAACTTACGTTAATTGTATTATCATTAAATCACAATGACGGAACGATTAACTAATCCTGATAGAATCGACCTACTGAATGAAGCAGTCGAAATCACTTCTTTAACGAATCATGAGAAGGTATCACTCCTCGGTGCGCTGGGTCTCTACACCTGTGAGTTTGATGATTACATCAATCCACCCGAAGCAACGAGTACCTGGAAAAGTATTAACTGACATGGAACGATACCCAACCCGTCACGGCGTTGGTATCTCCCCTTTTGAACTTGGCTTGCCGGAATCTCATCTAGACCTGTCTCGGGAGCAGAATTGGAACAATCATCATAATGGCTGGGAAGCTCGGGCGTTTGGCTCTCTGGCTCTTTTACAAACTTTCCGAGATTTAGAACGCCACCAATTTCTCATGCCCGTTGACCAACACGACACGTTGCACCGTTTATACAGCCCGCCAGCAATGCCAACCATCGAACAAGCAATGAATATCGTTGTTGAAGCCCAGGAGGCCGGAGAACGCCTGAGAACAGGTTCCGCACGCAATCCTGTCTTCAAGTCTTTAACGAAAGATGTCCTACGACGAGTGAGTAATGATTATAACTTATTGAGGAGTGCCTAATGGAAAACAATCATACGGAGTGGCCACTGGCGAGATTAGACCAACGCGGGAGAGAATTAACCCAAGCCATTAATGGCAATTACCTGAATCCGGAACGTAAAGCTCAGGTCCAGCATGAAATCAGCCTTATCGCCACAGAGCTTTGGTTTCGGCACGAAGAGGGTGAATTAGAGCTGGTGAACACAAAGTAGGGACGGCCTGGTCAAAGTTACCGTCCCCCCACGGAAATAGAACATCGTATGACAAACTAAAAGAGCATTCATTGAGTTGCTAAACCTCCTTCAGATGACGAAGAAATCATATGCCATACCACTTTCATAACGTTAAAGCGGGAACGGTGCAATAGTACCCTGCTATCTACCCTCATCATAAATAACCAGAAGCGGTTTGTAAGTGAGAAACCTCTCATATAGACTAGAATAGCCCACTTATCAACAGTGGCAGTGTAATAAAATAACCTCCGTATTTAGCGGAGGTTATTTGTATCTGGCGAAGGATGAATGGTTGAACCCAGGATTCGCTCGTCGCGATGTGTCTATTATAGCGCAACTGTACGATTAGTAAAGAAGTACCAGATACCACTCAAAAGGCCTACAAGAGGGCTTACAAACATGATAAAGGCACCAATTGGGCTAATGAACGGAATAAGTCCGATAACCAAGCCAAGCAGGTACGTAAGTCCCCAGGCTACTAACCCCACTACTATTGATAGAATGATTCGTGATGCAAGTGATTTCATGTTAGTTTCCTTATGTTAAGTACAAAACTATTTTAACACACACTAAAAGACTTTCCTTTTCCCTTGTAACAGCGGGGGGAGTTAATATTGAAGCTATTCCCTGAAGTGTGTAAGTCTAACTCCTATTCGTTATTACTAGTTAAATCTAATTTATAAGCAAGTAATGTATTAAGAGTAGTCGTTATTCTATTAAGGACTAGGTAACTATTTATTAAAGGTATAAGCGCAGTGGTTTCAGGATAATAGCTTGTGAAGTCTTATGCTTACCGACATTCATTCTTGGCTCATCATTATGTATTACGGGAGCTACCAGTAACCTTATTGAATTATCTATTACCCACAGCATAAACCACTACACTAATACCTTTAATTGTTATAGACAGAATGCAAGTGGTAATTAATAGGCTACTGATTAGGCACTAAAGCTTTACAGACGTTTATTAAGTCCTACAATCTGAACGGACGCCATTTACCAAATGCGTACCATCTATAACATAGTTCCAAATTTTTAAGGTATCTATATTGATATTCTCTCATACTTCAGTACAAAAGCAGACTTTACGATAGTCTAAAACGTTGAGCGCATTTATAGTTCATTTAAGTCCAACTAAAGGCATACGTCAGCGACTCCCCGGACTGTTGCATAAATAATATCTACTTGCTATAATTAAATTAGCAAGAGAGCAAGCCCGATACGAAAGTGTCGGGTATTTCTATTTATACCGCCCTATTTGTGTTCGCAAGAAAGCAAATAGTTACTTACTACTATACACAAAATACCGCTTATGTACAACCACAAAAAAAGAAGTCCTCGTGATTGTGAGGACAACTAATGTTTATTTTCCATTCGTTATGAAAGGTATATGCAATAAGGTACGAGCCTGGCGGTGATTCACTACTTCTAAAGTGCAGTCAGATTACATTGCTATCATACTGCTTAAGATTAAGTTAAACAAGCCTGAAATATACAAAAAAATAGCCAGAGGGAAAGGGCATGAGTTGAGTACTGGTGGGAGTAGTTCAACTAAGGCTTCTCTGGCTATATCTTTATACTTTAACAAATATAGTAATTTAATACAATATCCTTATTGATTACCATAAGCTAACGTGCTATACTAAGGACATAAGCAAATGAAAGGGCTATACAATATGACAATACAAGTAGAACAAATTAAGAGTACGTATTACTTAGGTACAGTTGACGGAGTATCATATAACGTATACCCGGATGGTCACTATGCGTAACAAAACTTATTATGTACAAAGTAACAACCTAGAACTTTTTGAAGATAAAATTAACGAATATTTATCTTATGGGTATATTATTGTTGGCCCAGCAAAAATTGCATTTGATAAAAAAGGCAACATTAAACAATATTTTCAATCGTTACTTAAAGAAGGAGATAGTAATGTCTTATAACAAAGAAAAAGATTATGAAAAATTTATAAAAGTTTGGTTAAAAGCAAAAAAATTAAAACTACGTTATTCTTACGTGGCAGATAAGCTTGAGATTACTGAAGACGAAGTTGCTGGTACAGCTATGTATTTACGGAATCGTGGCGTTAATTTACCTAGTCTTAGTAAAACTGTAGAACTTGATACTGATAGGCTTAATAAACTTATTGATGGCGCTCTTAATAATATGGGAGTTAAATAATGAAAGAACTATATAAAGCACTCGCATCATTTCAAGCAGAAGTACCCCACATTTATAAAGGTGCAAGCGGATATGGTTACAAGTTTGCAGACTTAGGCGAGATTAACGAGATTATTAAACCACTACTCACTAAGAACGGGCTAGGGTACGTCCAACCATTAGACGGTGAAAGTCTCAAAACTATCATCTTCCACGTTGAATCAGGTGAAAGTATTGAATCAAGCGTACTTATTCCACAGCACGTACAACTGGCGAAGATGAACGAGTTTCAAGTATTAGGTAGTGCTATCACGTACCTACGCCGATACAGCCTCTCAAGCATGTTAGGGCTTATCACAGATGAAGATGCGGACGCAGCCGGTGAACAAGTAAAGCAAAGTCAGAAAAGTATCAACGATAATTTAGCGATAGTAAAACAACGTAATAAAGATAAAGAAGTACGCAACCGCCAAGAAGAAGCACAGGCTGGTTCAGAACCTATGGGGATGGAAGGTGATACAGAGGGTATCGAAGAGTTTAAGAGTACACTGGCACGAGCTAAGGTACAAATTAACGAAATGCTTGAAGCTCACGATTATACACGAGCAGACCAGAAGAAAGCTTTTATCTCAATTGTGCTAGAAAAGGCAACCATTGATACGATTGATGACGCAAATGCTGTTGCAGATGCTCTTGATGCAGAAGGTGATGATGGTATTAACCAGGATGGAAGTTACAACAAATAATGAGTAAATTATTGCAAGAAATATGGGATAATGTCGGACATGATACCTATGAAGACGGTGTCAGGTCAATTTTAGAAGCTTTCGAAAGTGCTTTACCAGAACTAAAACTTGGTCAACCTAGAGGCGCTTTACTTCATAATACTGTTGGATATAACTCAGCAATCCATGAGATGAGAAAAACAATTGAAGAAGCTATTAACGGATTGGATAATAAGAACTAATATGGATAAAGAATATAAAGGAATTTTCGTCGGTTTAGAAGTAAAACTAGGCGAACACTTACCCGGTCAGGGATTAGCTACCACTATTATATTATTGGAAGAGCTACGCGATAGAGAACCCCATTTGTTCAAAGTCGCTCTGAAAGCAATGCAAGAAGCATACGGCGAGAAGCTATGAACCCTGCTAACTATAAAACACAAGAGGAAGTATAAAAATGAGTAATGAAATTGAGAAATACAATCCAACATCAATTATGAAAAGCGTTACAGATAAAATTAAAGTAACATTTGCAGAACTAATACCTGATGCAGAATGGGAGAATCTTGTAAAAAAACAGGTTACATTATTCTTTGAAGATAAAACCGACAGATACGGTACAGTGACACAGTCTGAATTTACAAAGATGTGCCAAGAACTTATAAGGGAAGTTGCCAGGGACCATATTAAAACCCACATGGAGAAAACATATAAGAGGTCGTTTGATAAGAATAATAATCAAATAGATGAAGCTGTAAAAGAAATGGTCATGAATAATGCCAGTAAAATGTTTACAAATATGATGTCACAAGCCGCTTCGCAAGCTGTGTGGAATATGCAAAACAATATTAATAACCAACGCTAAGGTTAATTATGAAACAACAAACCTGTAAATATATACTAGAAGACGGTAGCACCTGCGCTTCTATCTACCATACAGCGATGTTTCATAAGCCCAAGAAGCCATTAAAGCGTATAGCAATAAACAATAAACGCCGGGAAGAATTTATATCAGGAGTCAAAAAGCTCAATGATATGCGCTTACCGCCACTTGAACTTGTATTAAATAAACCACGTAAAAAGAAAACACCAAGAGCTAGTGCCAAGACAAAAGCCTGGGACGCATTTAGCCTCTATATCCGTACAAGAGATTGTATTCGATTTACTGGCGACCCAGAACAAGGTATGTGCGTAACCTGTAAAAACCCATTCCCTCGTACGAAACTCCAAGCAGGCCACTTTGTAGCAGGTCGTGGCAATGCTGTTCTCTTCAATGAGCAGATAGTCTACTCACAATGCGGATACTGCAATCAGAAGCCTCCTATGGGCTTAGGCGGCAATTACGCAGCGTACACTCTATTCATGTTTGATGAAGGTTATAGTCGTGAAGAAATAGAAGGTTTTTTGGCACTTAAGGGAACTACAAAGCAATATAAGTTGCATGATTTTATAGAGATAGAAAAAGAATATAAGCAAAAACTACTTGACTTAACCATAAGCACATGATAGTATTGAGATAGCCGCAAAGGAAAGGGCTACAAGCAAAACGAACGGGATAAAGATAGACCCAAGCCGTAACTCTGATAAGGCACTCGTAGAGCTTAACAATTAACAATTCGTCTGTAGCTGTGAGGGTTGCGTCCAAGTGGTCAAAGGTGCTTAGGAGATAATATCAAATTTGAGAATTTCATTGGTTCGAATCCAATACCCTCTCACATACAGACGAATACAAAAAGAAAAGAGTATATATGACCAAATCAGAAAACAAAAAAGAAATGTCTATTGCAGACTACAAACTAGCAATGAGTAAGCAATCACACCGCTACCACTTAATCTTAACAGCAATTGCTTTTACGGTTATCGGAACAGTGTTCGGTTACTTCCTCTCAATCAACGTCATTAACGACACCCAAGCTAAGGTAGTTAATTCTATCCAGCTATCAGTAAAACAATAGAACCCATTTTAAAGCCCTCTAATGCGGTTATAGAACAAAAGGCAACAGTAGAACCAATTGTGGCAGTAAAGAAGGTCAGCGAGGCTCCAGTACTGCCACAAACACCAATTAGCACCTGTTCAACTGAAATAGCGAAGTATGACTGGCCTCAAAAACAAGCTCATGCCGTTATGATGATTGAAAGCCGGGGAGTACAAACAGTTATTAACGATAACCCTGATACCGGTGATTACTCAGTTGGTTGTTTTCAAATTAACCTTATAGGTAAAATGCGAGCAACTCGACCGGCTGAACACCTATTATTACAAGCCGAACACAACGTCGCCTACGCATACAAAATGTATAAGTCACAAGGTTCGTTCTGTAAGACATCAGGATGGTATAATACCTGTAAGAAACTAAAGTACCTTTAACAATTCAGTCAGTACATGGACATATAAGAAATCATGAGTAGCGCAACCTCTCTGTATGCGAAGTTAGTAACATTTTTTCAGTAGAGCGCCTTATATGTTCTTCATGGCTATTAGGAACACCTGTCCTCTCTACGTACGGCAGCCTAATAGTCAGCTAGTAGTGAGAGCCCCATCGTCTCCTTTGGGATACATCCGGCAATTAACAAAGACGTTAAATATCACTCCAGTCGGCTACTAGCAGCCATGTACTGACTGAATAACTCATTGCCCGCCATATGCCGTTTACATATACAGACCGTGAGCTAGCACCTGGCTCGGCAATACTTAAAGCACCCACTTCCACGGGTGCTTTTTGGTTATGCTATTGTTTTTCATGTTAGCTTATGCTACAATAAGAATATATCAAATAGGAAAGGGTATAAGAATGACAATCAACGTAGAATACAACGACACACCACAAAACATTAACGTACACCGTGACCCGTTTGCACACTTCACAGACCAAGATTACGAAGAACTAGCCAAGGTATTTCCTTTTATAGAAGACTTCGATGAAGATACGAGTGACCAGTTCCAAGTATTGGAGGATTGCTAGTATGTCACTCTCAGACTACATTCAAAAGAACCTCCCTACTCTTAACAGTGTCTTAACCGATACTACGGAAGAGAAGCCAGAACCTACTACAGAGCTTTACCAATGTTTAAGCTATTACGACGAGAATAATAAAGTACAGGGTTGTACCTGTGGAGGTTGCCGATAATGAGTAACTGGATAGACGAAGCAATGCTCGATTACACGATATTCAAAGCTAAGTACGCAGAAGCAGTAAGGGCAGGGCTATTAACAGAAAACCAAGTATGGAGGCGTTGGCTTGTATGAGTAAATTAGATGACATTCTGAATGAATCAAACTTTACGCCAAATACCTACTATGGTCGATTGGCAAAAGATGCAATTAAGGAAATTTTTATAAACCAACTAGGTAACTATGAAAAAGAGTTAATAGGTTCAACGGCTTTGCAAGAACGAGATTATGAAGCAACGGCACGTAACCAACTACGAAAAGAAATTCTCAATAAGATTGGAAAATTATAATGTCACAAACTACAAAACTACTCACTATGCTACGTAAAGCTGGCAAACACGGCCTAGAGAACTATAAGTTCCCTCAGCAAGGCATTCTACGCTACAGTGCGAGAATTGCCGAGCTACGAGCAGAAGGCTTCAACGTATACTGTGAACGCCTCGCTATCAACGGACGATATACAGGAACATTCAAGTATTACCTCATAGAAGAAAAACCTAAGTCCAGTTGGACTAAGCACCTATTTAATAAGAAAGCAGAATAAATGACCGGAAAACAAACCCTCACCGAAGCCCAACGGCAACAGAAGCGCGAAAGCGGACGAAAAGGCGGCCTCGCCAAAGTTCCCAAAGGTTTCGCCGTCCTCACCCCCGAACAACTAAAAGAAGTATCAAGTAAAGGTGGCAGTAGTGTCAAAAAGCAAACTCCAAAAAACTAAGATAGGTTTCGAATACCTTGAATCAGAACCTGGACATAAGAAATGATACCGGAACACAAACTACTCCTCCAGAAGATGAAGCGCATCGACAAGTTCTTATACAAGATGAACACAGAAATACTTTGGTACACCTATAAGAAAGCAGAATCCATATTAAACTTTAGAGCAAATAAGGAGAACGAGTAATGAGCAACCCATGTAAACTCACTCAAGATGAAGTTAAGATAAGTACAGTATTTGACGGGAGCGACTGTTGCACGGATTGTAACTATTTAGTATCTGACCATCGACCTACCCATAAAGAAGATACAGAACAAAAACAGCAAGCTGCATTAGCAATATTTGGTGGCAACTCACCAGAAGCATTGCCTATTAACTGGGAAACCGACAGCCGTATACCTAGAATACTAGCCCTTATTAATAGAGAAACAGTAAAAGCCCAAGAAGATTTAATCACTAGGTTAAATGATAAATACCCACACTTGCCGAGTATTGAAGATATTGCTGCTAATGTTGTTTCCGAAAATAGAGATTGGGTTATATCGGTATTGTTTGAATTTGATTTGTTTGGTGGAGAATTACATCGCACAAAAGAACAGCTTCAAGGAGAACGGTAATGGATAAGTATAAGGCAATATTTTATATGCACGGTTTTACTAAAGAAGTAGATATGTCAGGTACGCCAGGAATAGATGTTGGTTTCTCATTACCAGCAGACACAACAACAGAAAAAAACAAATCATTGAGTATTTACTTTAAGCTAATGAGTTTTGATGGTGAAGTAGCAAATTATCACTTTTATGGCTCAAGGGAGATGAAATAATGTCACGACGTAACCAAGACGATTGGGAAGAAAAAACATTAACACCTGAAGAAATGGATATAGTACATGGTATCACTCCCTCAGAACCCTATGAAGATGAGCTACTTAAACTTTGGGAATCAATGTTTGGTGACAGCCAGACAGCTCGTGCTAATCAATACGTAGTTAGCTATAAGACTTTTATGGCACTCATAAAATCCCATACAGAAAAAGCCCTCAAAGAACGTGGCTTCGTATCACACGGTGGTCATAAGATGTACACCGAGGCTGAGGTAGAACAGAGAATAGTGGAAGCCGAATTTATGGTAGCTTCTTCACTCATGATAACCATGTCGCCTCTTATGGTACACAGACTTGAAAAGAATTTTCCTGAAATGACTGGCGAAGTAATCGGTAATCTATATGAAGAAATAAAGACAGTTATGAAACCGTATCAAGACCATCGTAAAGCTTTAATCACTAAAGACAGAGGAGAAACAGTACAATGAGTAAAATCAAGGATGAAATAGAATCAATGTCTTACGAATGGCAGGACGCATTGGCGTCAATGATGGAGATAGAAGATGAGTAAAGTTACAAAAACAATCTTAGACCCTACTAAAGAAATAGGCCGTGTCAGTATATCAATGGATAACGAAGAACCTCTTTATTTCGATAAAGCTGGATTTCGCATACCTTTAGTCGAAGTTGAGGTTGATTATAAACCAGAATACGACTTTGAACAAAGTGATATTAAACATTGGTATTTTAGATATAAGAGTGAAGCGTATCGAGATGTCACTACTAAAATTGCTACATTCAGAAGCCGTAATAAGTTTACCTACATCTTAACTGCAATGGTTATTGTAACTTTCGATAAGTATATTGGCAGGTTTTTATGAGCAATAACCTCACCCAACAAGAAGAGATAGACGCGATACTCAAGAAATTCAATCATGACATGAATAATCTAATGAACGAACTAACTGAAGAATCACCCTATCCAGCAGCCCGTACAGCCCTCACCCAGATGTTGATTAAGGCACAGGAACGAGTATTGGACGACATTACTAAAAACCCTGGTGGGCTATTTGCAATCGACCCAACCTAGGGTCAACCAGATGGCTACCCTGAAATTCGACTTGAACCAGACGGCGCACATTTATGGATTAGGGATTACAAACTGTCGCTTCAACAATCATTAAACAAAGGAACAAAGGCATGAGTACTTTTACCGATGAAGAAATAGATAAGCTACAAGAGATTATGAATTCAATACCAGATTATTTTGATGATGTTGATGAGATTCAATGCCCTCATTGTGGCGACTCTCTAGGGCTAGAAGCTGCCGAACCAGCATTTTATACAGAGGAAACTTTGGATATGGAGTGCGACAACTGTAATAAAAAGTTTACCATCAACGGCTCAATGAGTTGGAGTTGGTCAACAGAAATAGTATAGGAGGCCACCTAACCATGACTAACAATTTAACGTTCCCATGTGAAGGTAGCGAATTTAAAGGTTACCATAAGCTTGAAATTGTAAGTGAAATACCGGATAAAGACGCTAACACAGTTGTTGTGACAAGAAAATGTGCATGGTGTGGAAAGATAAAAGTAAACACGGAGCTTGTAAAACAAACAATGACTAACACAGATACACATAGAGGGCTAGACGATAAAGCACTACGAGAAGCCTTGGACAGTATCTTACACCTGAATGGCTGTCAGCAATACACTAACGGCTGGAATACTGGTAAAAAGGGTAAAGACCTAGACATGAAAGATGTTGATAGGTTAGAAAAGTTAACTTTGAAAGAAGTATTTGCCTTAGTGAAAGAGCAGCAACAGACATATCTAACATTGTCTTTAGGTAATGACACTCATATTCACGATGGTGCAGCTGGTGACGAGGCTACATGGGAAGCAGCACAAAACAGTCTTAGGGCTGAGATTAAGGAAAAATATGGAACTAAGTGATTTAATTTTAACCGAAGAGCAATTAAAAGGTTTTAATATCATAGCAACCCTAAGTCATTCTAGGATTTATCGTACCCGAATAATCCACCCTCGTACTAAAGGCTATAGAGATGGGTATAGGGCTGGATATGAAGCTGCTCGTGCTGAGCAGCGTAAACGTAACAACTTGGAGGGTAAGTAATGGCTAAAGATTCTAACGAAGACCTAGATGAACTTATTGCAAAACGGATTGAAATTGCAAATACAAACACATCTTCTGGCGATAAGGTAGTTCAGATTGCTTGGTTAGCGAAAGGGATAGACTTGTGGCATAAATCAGATGGCAAGTTTGGTCATTCCCCTGAAGACGCTATGAAGTACATCATTTCATCAGTTACAAGACTAAATGCCAACCTCCTCCATAAACAAGATATAACGAGCCGTTTAGATGAGATGAGAAAATTGCACACTGACGAAATTAAGTCTTTCGGCATTAAAACTTACGACTATTCAGGCGACCGTATCACTTCATTAGAACAAGAACTAAAACGCACGGAAGGATAACTATGGAACTACGCGAAGAACTTAAATCACTTTTAATTGAACATCGCAAAATGCAATTGATGAAATTGAATACCGATAACTACAAGCTGGAAGAAGACTTTAACGAAATCATAGCCGATATATTAACCTGCATTCAAGAGGCATTGCCTGAACCAGTAGACAACGACTTCAGAGATGAAGAATATATTGAAAAAGTTAAAATTACATACCAAGAATTAGGCTACAATAAAGCACTTTACGATGTTGTAATGATTTTGGAAGCGAGTAAGCAATGAGTATATATCATTTCGTTCAACACACTTTTTGGTATGACCGTTGGCTTTGGCAGAAATGTCCCAAATGCAAGGAGTTAAAATGAAAACAATAAAAGACGTACTAGTAAATTTTGATTTTCAAGCTGTAGGAGCTGACCCTGAATCAACCAACGAGGAAATAATCAAACAGGCTTTGGCTGACATTGAAGCTATTTGCAGGGAAGTGATTGGAGAAACTAGGGAATACTCAAAACTGGAAATGTGTCCTACTTGTAGTCAACGCCAGTATTCATGCTCATGTGATGTGGCTGAAGAACTACTAATCAACAAACAACTAGCTCGACTTAAACAACTAATAGGGGAAGATGATTGACATACACTTTTGCTTATGCTAGTATGAAGCTATGAACAAATCAGAAAAAGCATTATTTTACACAGTTACATCGTTTGCCGGCATATTTATCTTTGCACTCGTAGGCACAATCTACCTAGTTATCAAACAAGCATAGACATATTAGCAAATTAATGATAAGATTCTCTCATAACACGGGGGAATCTTTTTATGTCAGGGTCAATAGATTTAACGATACGGAGCAGCCAAATACGACAACAGCTACCGACTGAACCACCAGAAGCAGTGATAGCAAAGACCAAGGCAATCTTAACAGAGGATGATAGCGAATAATGGCTAATCTTATGGTAATACCAGAACACAAGTTAATTAAGATGCTACAAGACTGGATGAATCTTGATGTTAATACTCAGCAGCTTATTTATGCCTATGGATATTATCCCTCTGCTACCTACAAAGAAGATAGAGATAAAATTATAGAATCATTCAAACCTATTGAAGAAGAAATTAAACGTAGAGCAAAGTTGGTATTAAAATAATGGCTAACGCAAAACAAAACCGAGCAAGCAAGAATGCTATACCTCGTTTTATTGTACAAATTGTAGACACTAAGACTATTAGCCGCAACAAGAAGGGTGAGAAGTCCTACCTTAACGTAAGCGCCGCTAGCGACAACTTAAAAGATTTCCTGAAGCCATACACGGAAAAGGAATCAGCAAGCCACCAAGGGGCTTTAAACGAGTTTGAGAGCATGGTTATGTTCTTTAAGGATGACATCGTAGAAGCTAATATAGTGGGAGACAAAAAATAATGTTTGGACAAGACGTAGTCGAACGGTTAATGCAAGAGAGAGCCTTTTTCAGCGACTTGCAAATGAAAAACTTTTTACGAAAGAATAACATACCTTTTAGTGATGATAACCCTGAGAAAACAGTAAAATCATTACGCGAAAAAGGTTATAGAGTTATAGATGAAAATAAAACAGATGCTTTTGGTAATGTAGAACATACATTGTTATTTGTTAAAGTACTTGACCAAACTTCATACAAGTTAAATGCACCAACTTGGAAAATGGAAGACGTAGATGAGTAAAGACCAATACACAATACGCGATGACCCTACTATGAAGCCTAAGACGGTAGATATATTAGTTAAACTGATTGGTCGTCACTACGCACAGAGTTACCCGAATGAAAAAGTCCCCAGTGGTTCAACCAAAGAGTACGTTGATTATTTCGTTAACACTCAAAAAGCCTTAGAGGGTAGAGTTGAATCAGTGGAATATTGGTACAACGTAAAGGCAGACAAATAATGCCAGCTGGACGACCAACAAAACTAACACCAGAACTTATTGAAGATGGTTGGAAGTACTTAAACGAGCTTGATGTAAGTGTCTATACACTCCTACCAACAGTAGAAGGTTTAGCTATTAAACTAGGTATTTCTAGGGAAACAGTATACCAATGGGAAAAGGATAACGAAGAATTTTCTGACATCGTTAAGAAACTTAAGGTAGACCAAGGTGAAAAACTTATTCAAAATGCTTTGAATAACAAATACAACGCTTCAATTGCTAAGCTCATTCTTAGTGGTAAACACGGGTATGTAGAGAAGACAGAAGTTGATAATAACATTAGTGGGGGAGTATCAATCAGTGCTGAACAAGCCGAACAACTTATTAGAGCAAGAACAGAACGCAGCAATTCTTAAGGAGATAGCCGTAAATGGCTCATTCGCTGAATACTGTATTGCCATTGACCCTAACTACTCATTGCAGTGGTTTCATAAGGTTATCGCACGAAAGCTAGAAGAAGGTTACAAAAGACTATTAGCCGGTGAGAACGTACGTTATATGTTTTTTATGCCACCACGACACGGTAAGAGTGATGAGGTAACGCAGAAGTTCCCATCGTGGGTACTAGGTAAAGACCCAGAAATGCAGTTCATTACCAGTTCTTACTCAGACGAGTTAGCTACAGACTTTGGACAGAACACTCGTTCCATTATGAACAGCCCAGAGTACCAAGCTATGTTCGATACTAAGCTCAACGCTGATGCTAAGGCTAAAGGTAAGTGGATGACAGGTAAGAAGGGTGGCTATACTGCCGTCGGTGTGGGTGGTGCGTTGACAGGACGTGGCTATAAGATTGGTATTATTGATGACCCATTTAAGAACCGTGAAGAAGCAGATAGCGTTGTGGTACGTCAATCACGGCACAAATGGTATCAGTCTACCTTTTATACCCGCCAAGAAGGCAACTCAATGATTCTCTTTATCCTTACAAGGTGGCACGAAGATGATCTTGCTGGTAGGGTACTTGCAGATGCAGAAGAAGCAAAAAAAAGCGGTGAGCCATATGACAACTGGGAGATTATTCAGTTCAAAGCCATTGCTACAGAGGATGATGACTACCGCAAAGAAGGCGAAGCTCTCTGGCCTGATAAGTTTCCACTAGAGAAGCTTAAGACTATGAAATCAGCAATGGGTACGTATGAGTTTAGTGCCTTATATCAGCAGACACCAATTGATGAGGAGAACCGTAAGTTTAAACAAGCCTGGTTCACCTATAGGACTATGGAGCAAGTACGTACCCTTGAGACCTACAACGTAATGACTATTGACCCAAGGGGTAAAGATGACATCAAGCAGGGCAAAGACTTTGTAGGTACCACTATTAACTTCATAGATAGTCAGAACCACTGGAACATTATTAGCCAACGGACAAAACTTAGTGCTACAGGTATGATTGATATGATGTTTACTAACTGGCAGCGATACAGCCTACATAAGATATGCATAGAAGATAACCAATTCACACAAGGGTTACTCAAGTCTATTAACGATGAGATGCATATTCGCGGCGTGTTTATGTACATAGAACTTGTTAAGACAGGCGGAACGCAGAAAGAACTACGTATAGAAGCCCTCGTGCCTCGTTACGAGCGTGGGGCTATTCATCACATCCTTATTGGGGGGCAGAACCAGTGTGAAGACTTAGAAGAGGAGCTAAAGCTGTTCCCTAAGGCTACTAACGATGACGCAAGTGATTCACTGGCATATCAGACACAAGCGAGTAGGCGACCTGAGATAGACGGTGATGTTCAAGCTGATACTGGCGACATAGATAGTTTATTTTATTAAAGGGGGATATATGAGCGAACTAAGAAAAGAATTAGAAGAGAAATATAAAGCAGCTGTGTTCGATGAATGGGAGTTTAAAGACTTTATAGATAACGCCCTGAGTAGTTATGTGAACAGTACGATTGACACAGTGTTAAATGCATTGCCAAAAGAGTTACATAATCAAGGCTTAGAACAACCCGTAGAAGATTTATTTTACAAAGGCTACAATGTAGCAATTTTAAGAGTTACAAAAATTCTAGAAGAAGCTAAGTCATGATTCAATTTGGAGAAGAAAACACCAAGCGCAAGTACGAGAACGGCAAGGAAGTATTGTCACATACCTTTACGATGGTAAAAGAACCAGTAACAGATGACGCCAATGAGCTAAGTCAGATACTACAGTTCCTACGTGAGCACAAAGACAGCAAGCACATCCTGATTAAACGGGTGTATTCAGACAAGGGTAATCGTTATTTAGAGAAGGAGTGGAGAGCGTAATGGATAACAAACAAATACTAGAAAAAGCTTTTGATAAAATACTTCAATCAAACAATATTCCATACGGGTACACCATGGGTGAGTTGTTGGAAGATATACCTACATTACAACGGTTTGCCAAAGTATTATGGGGTGAATGGCGTAACGATATAAACTGTAAGGTGTGCGAGTTCCAGCATGAACTCTATAACGAAGACCAATACAAGCCAGAACTTGACGACCCTTGGAAGTTTCATCTCACACAAATGGTAATAGCGGATGACCCAATCAAATACCTAGGAGAAAACATCTAATGGACACTCGTGGGATATACTGGTGGGCAGCCATGAACAAGTTTAGAGTAACTATCAACCGCAACCGAGTAGTCTACAAGCTTGGCTACTACGACACTATGGAAGAAGCCTTGAAAGTCAAGCAAGACTTCCTAGAGCAATACGAGCTGGATAAAGACAGTAGCGACACCGTGCCTATGTACTCTAAAGAATGGTTTAAACGTGAGCGTCAGAAGCAAGTCGAAAGCTTTAGCTCTACCTACGGGAGTGGCCATAAGGACAAACCAAAGCAGGTCACTATCATAGATAGGTGGTGGCAAAGTCCCAGTGTTGAATCACTCTTAATTAAGCAGCAGATACAAAATGACCACGAATAGTTTGAATAACTAATCTTAAGCACTTACAATATACACATCAAGGCTAGTGAGATGTACCACGGCTACTAATAGGAATTACTTAGTGGCCACACCTTATCTAACCAAAGAAAACTTTTCGGAAAAATGGGAAGATGCCAAGACATACATGGCACCCCTCTTCGAGCCTCTCTCGGAATATGAACGTATTGCCCGTAACCGTCCACACCCTGGTATTAATGCTGCCTACCCAAAGAACACTGACGGTACTTTAGCTGCTATTATTCAAGAACAACCAAAGCGGACGATTCAACAAATCCCTACCGGGAAAGTTATGGCTAACGGGGACCAAGTAAAGTCAATCGTTTGTAACTTTGTCTTAACCCAGCGGATTATCCCGAACGCTATTTCTCAAGCCGATGTTCTTCAAAAGTCGTGGGGTATTATGAGTAAGTCCCTGACCTTCGGTGGCTACGGCTCAATGACCTTCTTTGGCAAGCACAACGACTATACCGGTGCAGACTTTAAACTGTTCTATATCAAGGACGCCTTCTTTGAACGAGGCAAGCTGACCTTCGCCGACTGTAACATCTTCTTCGTGCGTTCATGGTATCAAGTATCAGACATTGACGCCCTTATTGATAAGCACAAAGAGAACGAGCACAGCAAGTGGAACGTCAAGAAGCTTGAAGAACTGAAAGACCAGATTAAGAAGAAAGAGCAAGAAGCTCAAAGCTCTGGTGAGAAGGAACGAAACAAAGCTGTTGAAGCAATTGAAATTATTACTGGCTTCCAAATGGGTATTAAAGCGAAGTTCTTCGTATTCGCTCCTGACCTTGGGAATGATGAGAACGGTATCGTTGGTGAGTTTGACAACGAAGACCCTCGTGGTGTTATGCCTATTCAATGGCTCTACGCCAATATCGACTTCGAGAACCCACTTGGCCGCGGTATCGTGGAACTATCTGGTGGTACACAAAACGTCATCGACTCAATGCTCCAATCTTACCAATACATGCGCGCCCTTCAGCTTGCTCCTCCGATGGTGAAGCGCGGTAACTGGAACAAGACCCAGGCGAAGCTCCAGCCGAATGCTCTTATCGACCTCGGTGCTGATGCTAATAACTCTCTTGATACTCTTAAGCTGGACACGACCGCTCTTAATAACTTCACTACTGACTATGGTCTCTTTAAGTCGCAAATCATCGCCCTTAACAATAACGGTGACACGTCTATTAGTGCTGAAGTAGGTAACCCTGGCTTCTCTAAGACCAGTGCCGGTGTTGAATCTCAGAACCTCAAGCTTGGTGTCTCTGATAACTACATGCGTAAACAGTTCGAAGCCTGGTTTGGTGATGTCTGTGAATCGATGTTGAATATCGAGTTTGCCAATAAAAAGGGGAAAGAAGAACTTCAACTGGACAAAGATACTGCCGATAAGCTCCGTGAACTGAAAGCGAAAGTCACTGAAGATGATAAGTTTGTTATTAACTACGACGAATACACCGACAGCCTGAAGTTCACCGTTGACGCTTCAACCTCTGATAAAGCTACTAGCCAAGCTCAACTTGAGTCACTCGATTCATTACTTGCCCGTATCGAAAACTCGCCTCTCTTTACCGCTCTTCTTGACCAGTACCCAGAAAAAGGCGTGGAACTATATAACCGCTTTACCTCATTAACAGGTGTTGAAGACCAAGAGAAGCTGGCGATTGACCTTGAACAATTCAAAGCAGACCGCGAAGAAGCTGAGGCGATGGCTCAACAACAAGCTGCTGCCGCACAACAGGCGCAAGCCCAACTTCCCGCTGAACTACCAATTGACCCAAGCATGATACCAGAAGGCGAAGTGCTGCCGATGGAACAAGGGATGGAGCAATTGCCACCTGAGCTGTTAGAAGCACCACAGGAAGGCTTAGAACCAGCCGTAGAGCCAATGATGGAACAACCCATGGACGAGTTTGCTAACCTGCCTGACCCATTAGAAGACGGTGTGATTGATGACCAAGACTTACAAGGTTTGTCACCGGAAGAGGAAGAGGCGGTCTATGACATGCAAGAACGCAACATTGATAACGAGATTATCGCTCAAGCCATCATCATGATGCGTGAAGGTGTTTCATTAGAAGAAGTCGCCCAGATTGTAGCGCAATCAGAGAGGAATGAATAATGGAAGACATTTTACCAAACGACGGTCAAAGCTTTAACCCTACTAACCTACCAGACGATAGGCAGGAAGAAGAACTGGCTGAACACACCAAGGCAGCTCAAAGCTACCCGATTATTGATGAGCTGATTGAAGCAACTGAACAAAAGCTCTCGGAAACTGATTCACTGAGCAAACTCGGTATTGATAGCTCTATGCCCGCCATGCAAGTACAGATTATCAGTGAAGGCAATAAGAAGTATCAAGCGTTACTGACGAGTCACTTGGAATGGTTAAGGGGGCTTAAAGATACCTACGAGTCGAGGTAAGTTGTGTTCTGGTGAGTACCCCACTACTCGCCGGAACAGAGCCTATCCAACTCTCGAATCGTTCACGCTACGAACGTAAAACATAATGGAGGACTTGAATCATGCCGGAAGATGACGGATTCGCACTAGATGTAAATGACTTTAAAGACGAGTCAGACGCGGTAGAGACGCAGGACACTACCCCAGAGGAATCATCAACCCCTGAGACAAAAGAAACTGAAGCGGTAGAAGCTGCTCAAGAAACAGACGAACTAGATACGGAGGACAGTGGGGACACTACCGAGGAAAGTTCAGACGAAACAAAAGAGGAAGACAAGCCCAAGGCCAAGAACAGTGCAGAGAATCGCAAAGAACAGCTCAATAAAGAGATACGCGAATTAGTAGCAACGAGGAGTCAGTTACAACGAGAAGTTGAACAGACAAATCAACAGTACTACCAACCGCAATCTGTTGAACAGTTGGTCGAAAGCGGTATGGATGACGTCGAAGCTCGCTTCAAAGCTTTAGAACAAGAACGTGCTATTGAGAAATACAACGCTCAAGTATCTGAAACAACGAACGCAGTGAACACTGAATCCTTACAAGTATTCTCCGATTTTCCAGAGTTTGATTCTGAGAGTGACCAGTATAACGAATCGCTAGCTAAGAGAGCAGCTGCTGCATATACCAGGGTTGCCGGAATTGTCGAAGACAAGAACACTGGGTTAATCGTAAGTGCCAATGTTACGCCTTACAACTTTTATAAAGATTTTGCTGAAACTCACCGAGAAGCAATGACCCGAGGCGAAACATCTGCCCGAAAGAACGTGCAGCGAGAACTAGCAACGGCTGAAAATCCCGTTTCTACCGCAAAGACGCACGCTCCAAAGAAAGACCAATTCGAAGAAGGCTTTGACTCTATCAAGTAGAAGCGCATTAACCAAAGGAAATAACCAACATGGCTCAAAACTTAGCTTCTAAGTACAGCGCAAAAGTTGTTGAACGCTTTAAACTAAAAAGCCTCACCGACAAAGCTGTAAACAACGACTACGACTGGACTGGCGTTAACTCTGTTAGCGTTTACTCAGTCGCCACTGCAACTATGGGTACATACACCCGTTCTGGACAAAACCGTTACGGTACTGTTACAGAAGTTGACACAACCATCCAAACACTAACCCTAGCTCGTGACCGTGCGTTTACGAAGTCTATCGACCGTCGTAACCGTGACGAATCAATGGGTGTAACTGAAGCTGGTAAGTTCCTCGCTCGTCAACTTGACGAAGTGATTACACCAGAAATTGACGTATACCGATTGGCTACTCTTGGTACTGCTGCATCTGTTGGTGCAACTACCGGTGCGACAACTGCTGCAAACGCATACTTAAACTTCCTCGCAGCTCAAACTGTGATTACTGACAAGAAGGTTCCCCTTACTGGCCGTATCGCATTCATGACTGCACAGTACTACGCATTCTTGAAACAAAGCAACTTCGTGCTTGACTCAGAAGATGCAATGGGTTCACGTCACTCAGGTAACTACGGTACTGTTGACGGTACAACTATCCAAGTTGTTCCAAGCTCATACATGCCTACTAACGTTGACTTAATCATTACTCACCCAGTAGCAATGGTTAGCCCAATGGTTCTTGAAAGCTACAAGACACACGTAGATGCCCCTGGTATCAACGGTTGGCTCGTAGAAGGTCGTGTAGTATACGACGCATTCGTATTGACTGCTAAAGCTGACGCAATCGCTAAGCACTCAATCGCCTAATAACTAAGTAACCAAGGAGAAGATTATGGCAGATAACGTACCATACGCAGACATCAAAGAAGACGCTGAACGACTTACAAAAGCTCGTTTGGCTGCACAAAACAACAACATTACTGAGAACGACCTAAAAATCGAACCAGTACTACAAGCTGTTACACCTAACGACGCAGAAGCGAAGAAAGCCAACACTGGCGGTATCGACGTTGCTGGTTCACCTGATTCATTCAGTGGCCCTGTATCTGACGGTTTTAACGATGGCGCTGTTGAAGAAGCAGCAACAGGCACTACTAAAGCTAGCAAAGTAGCGAAGTAGTTCAGATGGGAGAGTGGGGTCTCCCGACCAAGATTAAACTTAATTAGAGATTACAATTATGGCAAAACTTAAAGTTATACAGTATGACCCGTTCAAAAAGGGCGATACCCCTGTCTTTGCTTTCCAATTCACTCCACCATACGTAGGGTTTGACTGGACAACTATTACCGCAGATATTGCCATGACCGATGTTTCTAATCCCTCAGACAATACAGGTGCGGCCTTCGTTCGACTTAACCAAACACTTACACCAGACGTAGATAACATAGCAACTGTGAGCGCACAGCCAACCGTCTTGGAAAGTAAAGCACTCAGTGCCGATACTGAATACAAAGTGGAGATTCAACTTAAAGAAGGCTCAGATAACGTAGCCACCCCGATAACAGGTAAGGTAACTGTAGTACAGGACTACATTATATAAAATGATTGATAAACGCTACCTAGTATCAGTAGACCTGTCGAGTCAAAACCAAGGCGTTACTGTCAGTAGCGCATCTGTTAGTGAAACGCAAATAGCCGCAACTACTTTCCTCACTGGGCCAAAAGGGGCAGATGGGACAGCAGGAGCTGGTGTTGCCGTTGGTGGAACAATAAATCAATACTTAAAGAAAAATTCAAGTACTAACTATGATACGTCGTGGGATTCACTTGATAAAAATGATGTGGGGCTATCAAATGTGGATAATACGTCAGACCTTAGCAAACCTATATCTACACTTACCCAGACTGCACTGAACGCTAAACAAGCTACTCTGGTCAGCGGTACGAACATCAAAACAGTCAACGGGACTACCTTGCTTGGTTCAGGCGATTTAGTCATAACTGGTGGAAGCGGTACGGTGACTTCTGTGAATGCTACAGGTGCTAATGGCGTCAGTGTTAGCGGTGGTCCAATAACGACCTCAGGAAGCCTTACAATCGGTCTCGGAGCTATAACTCCAACGTCGGTAGCTTCAACTGGTGCAGTGACCGGTACGAACTTATCAGGTACGAACACGGGCGACCAGACAACCGTCACAGGTAACGCTGGTACGGCTACGACTTTACAGACAGCTCGCACAATTGGAACGCTTACAGGTGACGTGACGACTGCTGGTTCAACCTTCAATGGTTCGGCTAATAACACGAATGCGACGGTCCTTGCGACGGTAAACTCCAACGTTGGTACATTCGGTTCTGCTACCCAAGTACCTGTGTACACAGTGAATGCCAAAGGTTTAACCACCGCCTCAGCGAATACCTCAATCCAAATTGCCGAATCCCAAGTCACTAACCTTGTCACAGATTTAGCGGGCAAGCTTTCAAATATCACAGGACTTATTACAGCTGGTTCTAACGTCACCATAACAGGAACGGGTACATCGGGTAGTCCTTATAACATTTCATCAACAGCAGCCGGAGGAGGAGGCGGAACAGTAACAAACGTATCATCTACTTCTGGTGATGCGACTATTGCTAATCCAACGACCACCCCTGCTATTACTATCGTATCTGCACCGAAACTGACGACAGCACGAACAATCAACGGGGTATCATTCGATGGAACGGCTAACATCAACGTTCCTACAGGTATTAGCCGGTCAATCGCTATCTTAACGACTGCTTCAACTCTTGGAGCTACAGCAAGTACTGATTATGTAGTATTCGTAGGAAGCGGCGGCGCGCCTACTTTGCCAACAGCGGTAGGCAATACAAATGCTTATGAAATTAATAACGACAGTGGTGCAGCAATTACTGTTTCTACAACTGGCGGGCAAACCATCAATGGTAGTACTTCAATATCACTACTGGCCGATGAATCACGTAAATTTTATAGCAATAACACTAACTGGAAGGTCTTCTAACCATGGCATACACACCCCCTAATACAAACGGTCAAAAAACAATGGCGAACAGCAGTCCAGTTGTTCTTGCTTCTGACCAAACACAAATACCAGTTCAATTAAACGCAATTCAAACTCCAACTACGGGAACTATCACCACAGCTACTTCTGTCGTAACTGCTACAGACATGGCAGGAGTGGGCGCTGTTACTGTATCAATGTACGGTACGTACGCTGGTATTACAGTAAACTTTGAAGTCTTCGACTCTGTAAACTGGGTAGCGATACCGGCTTTTCCGATATCGTCTGTCAACCCAGTTGCATCAATAAGTATTGCACCAACAGCCAACTCAACAACTATATGGAATGTTACACCTTTACTAGGTATTACTCAGTTCCGTGTACGAGCGTCAACGTACACATCAGGTACAGCAAACATTCGTATTGAGCCATCTGCACAATTTACTCAACCTAATGTCATAGTTTCCAACCCAACCGCTGCTAACTTGCTTGCTACTGTTTCGGGTACTGTAGCCGTCACACAATCTACCAGCCCTTGGGTAACCCGTGAAGCCGTTGCAACGACGCCGACGATTACTCAGGTCACACCAGCTACTACTAGCACAACCCTAAAGGCTTCAAATGCGAACCGAAAGGCTATTATTCTTGTTAATGGTGGTACGAGTGACTGTTACATAACGTACGGTGCAACGTCTGCCTCTACTGCTTATACGTTCTTACTTCCTTCATTAGGTACTACAACAATACGTGGTGAAGAATATTCAGGTGTTATCTCTGGTATCTGGGTAGCAACAGGTGGTAACTCAATGCAAGTAACAGAAATAGTATAGGAGATAATATATGCCACAAATTAACTCACCAACCCCCGATGCAACAACTACAAGTAAGGGAAAGATTCAGCTTGCAGGTGACTTGGCAGGAACTGCTACAGCACCAACTTTGTCTACGACTGCCATTAAACTTGGCTACGCTGAAATTACTTCAAACTTTACGCTTGCGAGTACCACTAGTAACGTCTTTGCTGATGTAACTGGGCTTTCTAGTACTGTTACTGTTCCAACAGGTGGTCGTGATGTCTATGTAACGTTTAAAGGTACAGTACGTTCTGCTGCTGGTTCGGGACAGGGCGTAGCCGTGGCTGTAGCTGAGGGTTCAACAATACTCGATTCACTCAACTGGGATTTAGCCACAAGCTCATTTGGCGTCAACGCAACGTTCACTGCTCGTATCTCTGCTCCCTCAGCTGGGTCACACACATATAAGATTCAAATAGGTCATACGGCTACCGCAGCACTTGCGGTACTTGCTGGTACACCAACAACACCAAGTACTTCAGGTAAAGCCTATATTTTAACGGAGATACGATAATGCCCGATATATCACCCTCAAATGTACCGAGTAATACTTTAACTACAGACATGTTAAGTGATACCATTCCGATGGCAGATGACCCTACAAAGGTGCCAACATCACGAGCAGTCAAGGAAACAGACCAAGTTCTATTTGCCCAAATTGCTAAGAAAACGGCAGTGCGGTATTGTGAAAATGGTCTCTTTAAAAATGGTACTCCGAACACGGGGGATATCATTGTCTTTACCGATTCCGTTACGACCTCAGGGGGAAGCGCAACGTTTTATGCAACATCCGATCATACGGCTACGGGTACCGCCCTTTGTAGTTCAATATCGGCGGATTCTTTCCAACCAAACTATCGGGATTCAACGGGAATTTACTTACCAGGTGCAGTAACTGTAGCAGGAAATCTTAAATCAATTTCACAAGCTTTCGCTAAACAAACTTTTACAGGCATTACTATACTCACATCAATCAATGTCCTCGGCTCTACAAGTAACGTAGCAATTCCTGATGGCGTAGTCGTGAAGGCTGGCTTCTGGGGTATTGCTGCCTAATGGCTACTGATAAGGAGTTTATCGTCAATAAGAAATTCTTCATTGGCTTCATTACTATACAAGTTATACTGCTCGCTATATTTGCTTACGTAATACTCAGCCCTAAAACGGTGACCGTCCGGGTTGAAAAGTTAGAACATGCCTTCAGTACGAAAGAAGTGCTTGAGATTATTCCCCCCAGTCTCTAGCATAACTACTTTACTCACCGTATACTGAACACATCGTAGACCATACTAACTAGGTGGTCGTATCTAACTCCTTGTGGAACGAATTAAAATTTATTACAGGAGAATATTCATGGGATTTTTTGGCGATTTAGTCGATAACGTAGGAACAGCTTTAAACCTACCGGAGTTTGGTTTTTCCGAAGGAGCCAATGGTGGCTCAAGTGTTAATACAGGCCGCATTCCCGCGACCGTGAGCCCGCTAATTAACTCAGCAGGCAGTAAAGGTGTACAAGCAGCTAACAACGCCTACGCAACGAAGAACCCGATACCGGGTACCTTTTTAAACCCTTCATACAGTCCATACGTCTCTGCAGCACCACAAGGCGGTGTCTTAGGTGCATCGACTGGTGGAGCAACGGCAGGCCGTGCTGCTGGAGGCGGTACCTCTGCGGCATCATATGACCCAGCTGCCCTTGCTTACTATAATGACCAAGAGACACTGGCTCGCCAAGCTCTCGACCGTCTGAACGCTCAACGGGGTATTGGTTTAGGAAACGTCCAGAACTCGTACCAAAGCGCATTAAATCAATTACTTGGTTCGAACGCTCAGGCTGAACGGGACGCTGGCTTAACAAAGCAACGTACTATTGATGACAACGTCACTGCTCGTTCGAACGTTGACCAAACCGTCGCCCGTCAGGCTCAGGGCTTACGACGTCTCCTCGGTAACTCATCAAGTGCCGCTCAATACGCTGCTCCGCTTGCAGTTGCTCAACAAGGTAATAAACAACAAGGTGCCATTCAAACATCATTTGGCCGTAACCTTCAAAATATCGACATTGCTGATGAAGACCGTAAGAAGGCCTTTGGTTCAGCCCAAGAAGACCTTGGCAACCAACGCCGTCAATCAGAGAACCAACTTAATGCTGGTCTATTACAAAGTGAAGCACAGATTAACGAACAGCTATCGAACATTGCACTCCAGCGCGCACAAGCTCGTGGCCAAAATTATGCCCAAGCTCGTGGTCAGCTGACACCGTTTAACGACCGTGTATCTACATTACTTAGCCAGATTGACCAATTGGGAGCAAACCCAGCTATCTCTGCTCGTAACGTGAACTTCACCGCTCCTACACTCGACCAATACAACGTACAAGGTATTAATGTCGCCCAAGGACAAACACCAGCCCAAGCAGCTGCTGGACAATACGCAAATCTCCTTAATACAGCTGAAGACCGCAAAAAACGTCAACTATTCTAACCAGGAGTTTTACTAGTGGCATATACTAAAAAGCAACGTTCAGACAAAGGCTTTGACTTCTTTGATAACAACGGTAAGAAAATTACCATTGAACAGTATACCCAAGCCACCGGAGCAAATGGTTCAGACCTTCGCAAAGAACTAGCGCGCAGTGGTGACCAAGTATCTCAAAAGATAATCACTAATGATGGTATTGGGAAAATAGGCAAGAACCTTGTTGACTTTACCAAAACAATCGGTTCCAGTGTCCAACAAGGCTTGGGTGCTGTCACGGATGTTGCTCTACAAGGTGGAGCAGTTATCGCCAACCCACTTGCTAAACTTCTAAATCCAGACGTAGCTAAGTACGTTGACCAAGCGACCGTTGATACCACTGACCCACTTCGTAAGTTTATCCAATCGCAAAAAGACCTAGAAGGTAAAAGACTAGCCGGTACTTCAGATGTTGACGTCAATGCGACACGTATTGCCAGTGGCCAAGGGAACCTTCAAGATGTTGCCGCCGTTCTTGGTAAGGGTGCCGAAGTCGCTAGTGCTGCGACGATGTTTGCTAATCCACTATCGCTTGCGAAGGGAGCAACTGCCCGACAAGTTGCTACAACAGCTGCTAAAGATGCTGCCTTATTTGGTGGGCTTGGAGGTGCACAAGCGGGATTACAAAGCTTTGGTGAAACAGGTGACCTAGGCCAAGCAGTCAAAGCTGCTGGAACCGGTGCGCTGATTGGCGGAGTCACCCAAGGTGCATTAGATGTTGTCGCACCGGTAGCAGGCGCTCTTACGCGTCGTGGAGTGAACGACGGTGTACAAGCCGTTAATGATGCGAAGCCTTCGTCTATCGCCTCTCAAGACCCCCGGGTGACGGGATTTGATGACCAGTACACAACCCTTGCTCAACAATTCGACACCATACAAGACCCAATCGCTCGCCGAGAGGTTTCTAAAGCTATGGCTCAAAACCGTGTGGAACGCTTGAATGCTCGTAAGAGTGTAGAGCGTGAGATTGGTCAAGGTGGGTACATTAGGCTTCCAGGAGAAGATAGAGTACGAGTTGAAAAACTGGCACGTCAAGGTGAAAGGGACGGCTTACCTTTAAACTACTTGAACAAAATAGATACGCAATTCTCAGAGGACTTATTACCAAACAATAAAATATCATATGACAACAAAGGTGATTTCTTTGATAATCCTGAATCTAGCCGTGAGCAAATTGCTAAAAATATTCAAAAATTGCAATCTGGTGGGAAACTAGACCCGATTATTATAGACGAAAAGGGCAATGTACTAGACGGTCAACACAGAATGAGTGCATACGAGGCGTTAGGTGTAAAAGAAATACCAGTTTATCGACCTGCTAACAAAGAGCTTTCTATTGATAATGAGAGAACAAGAAGGCAAGAGATTTTTGGACAAGACATAACACCTGAGTTTTATAAAAGAATTTCAGATACATCCAGCTTAGACCGTAACCAAGAAATATCACAACAACCAACGTCCGACCAGTTAGAAAGTTCAATACGTGGTTCGTTCGATAACGGTAACGTCGAAATGCAGAGTATCCAAACCTTACCAGATGATAATCCTCGTTCTCGATTTGCTTCAACGACAGCACCTAACAGTGGTAACCTTAGCCCTGAACTAGCTCAAGCTGTTCGAGAGAATGCTTCAAGTTATAAGAAGTCTACTAACTCGGGTAGTGTTGAGGAATCTATTAACTTCCTTAATAACCGTACTGAAGATGAAGCAATTGACGACGTTCTGAACCGCCTTAGCCAGAAGAATATTGACCGCCAAGCTGTTACCGATGCCATTGCCGTTGCTGCTTCACTAGATAATAAAGGTGGTACTCGCAACCTCGAACTGGCTCAGAATATCTACGATACGCTTTCTACCCAACTGACGAAGGCTGGTCAAACCGTTCAAGCAGCCAGTATCATCTCTCGCCGTACTCCAGAAGGTATGACTTATAACGCTTTACGGGAACTCCAAAAGGCTGATGTTCCTGTGACACCAGATATTCGTCAAGCTATTATTACAAAGACTCAAGAAATTGGTCAGCTAAAACTCGGTAGTGAAGCCCGTGAGGTAGCGACAGCAGAACTACAAAAGCAAGTGAATAGCCTTATCCCAACTGAATTAGTCGATAAACTGGTAGGTACCTGGAAGGCTGGACTCCTTACTGGTATTCGTACGACTACAGGTGGTGCATTATCTAACGTTTTGTTCCGTGGTCTCCGAGAAGTCTCTCGCCCGGGAGCAGTCGCAGCGGATATGGTAGCCTCCCTGTTTACTGGTAAACGAAGTTCTGTTCTAACTAACAGAGGCAACTGGGCTGGTACAGCCGAAGGCTTACAGAAAGCCGCAAAGTACCTTAAATCTGGTGTAGATGAACGTTCGTTTAGTGCTGATGGTAAGTATATAGACCGTGAAATTAACTTTAAAAACCCAGCACTAAAGACCTATGTTAATGGTGTCTTCCGTGTCATGGGTGCCGCTGACCGTCCATTCTATTACTCTCAATTCCGTAACTCTCTCGCAGAGGCTACGATTGTCGAAGCTAAGAATCTTAAGTTAAAAGGCAAATCTTTTGATGACTATGTAGAAAATGGCATTAAAAATCCAACCGAAGAAGCCACCCAATACGCCACAGACGTGGCCGAACAGGCCGTATTAGGCAATGACACCTTACTCTCGAACGTCGCGAATAAGCTGCGTGAAGCCGTCTCAAAGCAAGAGAATGCAGCGGTCCGTGGTGTTGGTAAGGCCGCGTTAGGCGTATTAGCACCGTTTACTAAAGTCCCGTCTGCTTTCTTATCCCGAGTGATTGACTTCACTCCTATTGGTGCAGTAAAAGAAGCCGTCACTCAGATGGCTAATAAATCCTTAAATCAAAACAAACTGGTTCAAGCTATCTCTGAGGCAGGTACAGGTACGGGTCTTATCTACTTAGGTGCTGAACTTGCAAATAACGACTTACTGACTGGTAACTATCCTAACGACCAAACCGAACAAAACCGTTGGAAAGCCGAAGGGATTACCCCTAACTCAATTAAGATTGGAAATACCTATTACTCTCTGAACTACGCCGGCCCAGTAGGTGCGTTATTCGGTATTGGTAAATCTATAAATGACGCAATTAAAGACGGTGGCGACTCCGTTGCAGCACTCACGGCAGGTGTTACACAGCTTGCCAGTGGTACGCTTGAACAATCATTCTTATCAGGTATCTCTGGTGCGCTTGACGCTGTACAAGACCCTAAGCGATATGCAGAGAACTTTGTCCGTTCACAAGCTGGCTCGGTTATTCCGACTATTCTTAATGATATTGGGAACGTGACTGATGAAACTCAACGTCAAACGAATACTCCTCTAGAGGCTATCCAAGGCCGCATACCAGGTGCGAGGACAGGTCTTAACCCTAAAATTGACTCCCTCGGAAATGAACTGACTCAAGCAAACCCTGATAAATTAGGACGCTTAGTTGACCCCTTCCGCCCCTCTCAAGAACGTTCTACCCCTATCACTGAGGAACTAGACCGCTTAGATAAAGCGGGTCAACCTATCTTCCCGTCTAACGATAAGACACTGAAGGTCGGCCAAGAAACTATCAAGTTAGATGGCAACCAACAATACGAATACAACCAAGGCGTTGGACAAGAAACAACCCTGATTTGGGACGGTATTATTAATTCGCCTGAATATCAAGCCCTCAATGATGAGCAGAAAAAAGACATGCTTTCGAATGCGACCAGTGACATTAATACCGTTGCTAAAAAGCAGTACCTAGAGAAGCTTGGCAAACAAGCAACTGCTGACAAGGTGTCGTACAGCAAACGTCAGCAAACCTACGCTGACGGAGTAATAGACCCAACCCTTTGGCTGCCGAGTAATTCTGAAATCGCTATCGCCAAAAAGGAAACCGCCCGCACTGCCAAAGTAAGCGCTAAAACTGCCAAAACTAAAACCGCTAAGAGAAAATCAAGTGGCTCACGAAAGATTGGCTTTAAAGCGCCTAGCTCAGGTGGGTTTAAACGAACTGCCTCGACTGCTGCTATTCAGAAACTCTTGTCTTCAGCTGGTTCAACCATAAAAGCTAAGAGCATAGGATAACTACTCTATGAAAATTATAATGAAGACAGGAAAATAACCATGAACGTTACTCAACTTATAAATAAAGCCAACCTGGTTGCAAACGGTAAAGCCACCGCTCCCAGCGCCCCCCGGTACGCGCAGTTCCTTGCCATCGCTAACCTTATGCAGGACGACTGGCTGTCTGAACCAGGTGTACAGTGGAACTCCCGCTATGAACGACTCTCACTCGGAACTATTACCTCTGACCGTGTTGACATGGACGAAGCCATTTACGAACTATCGAAGCGAGAAGATGACTACATTGTTATTGTCAGTCCTACCGACCCGAACAGTTATGCGTATTATTCTCTTGTATCTGCTGATGAATTCCGTCGCTACCAAAACGGCTCGACCTGTGCCGTGATTGGTGATGAGCTAGTCTTCTCTAAGACCTTTGAAATCACTGATAGCTACTACGGTGGTGAAGTGATTGTGCCAGCTATTATGAAACTTGACCCACTGGTCAACCCTAGCGATGAAGTACTTGTTGACGACCCAAACTGGTTAGTCTATATGACCGCAGCGGAACGGGTACGTAATACTGTGACTAAGATTGGCCAATATCCAGCACTGGTACAGAAGGCTAACAACTTAATGGTGAAGATGAAGGAAGCGAATGACGCACAAGTCAACGTGATTCCTCTCTATACTTCAGTGATGGGCGAATCATTTGACAGTGAATGGGGATATAATACCTAATGGCTTATGTACCTCAGCAAATCCGTCCACCGAAAATTGAACGGTTATCTTTGCGTTCCTGGATGGAAGGGTATAACTCTACTCTAGACGTCGGGCGTACGCCTCAAAAGGGACTTGTTGGGGCGACTAACGTCTTAATTTATCAGGATGGTACGGTTGGTCCTCGGCCGTCTTTAGTGAAATACGGTCAAACTCCTTTAGGGACTATTTTAGGAGAAGTCGGAGAGTTTCTTAACTCGACTACTTTAGAGAAGTGGCTGATTACCCTCCAGAACGTCTCTGGCACCACCAAAGTAACGATTTCAAAAGACGGTGGTGCATGGCAAATTATCGACGGCAAGACCTACGACAACACCGCCCCAGGACACTTTGTACAAATTGACGAAAAAGTCCTGGTGATGAACGGGGTAGATAATCTTAGTTATTTCAATATCCCGACTGCACTCGTGGTGCCCTTCGTAGCTTTGCCTACTCCAACTGCTCCTACGATTACGCCTACAGGGCTTTCTGGAACGACCTATACTTACTACTACACCATTACGGCAAACTCTACCGTAGGTGAAACGGCCGCCGCTCCAACTGACTCTCAGCAAGTCTCTCTAGTACGAGGGGCATGGGATGAAACAACTAACTACTTAACCATTACCTGGGCAGCGGTCACCGGGGCGCAAAGTTATAACTTATATATGGGTGAAACTGCCGACGCTCAATTCTTAATTGCTTCTGCCATAACAGGACTTACGTATAAAGACTCAGGTATCGCTTCCAAAGATGTCACGCGTACTGCTCCGATTGCTGATACGACCGAAGGGCCAAAAGTGACTCGTGGACAGGTGATTAACGGTCAAGTCTTCCTTACAGGAGATAAAGATAACCCTCGTTACGTACGTTATGGCGGTTCTGGTATCTCAGCACTCGACTTTTCTCCATACGGTGGGGGTGGTTGGGTTGAGATTGGCCGTGGTACTAAAGAATTTCCAGTAGTTGTTAAACCGTTCCGAACGGGGCAAGGTACGCCTACACCTATGGTTATCTGTCGGGGTACGAATGGTTCTGGTAAACGCTATACAATGACAAGTACCTCTGTGACTGTTGGTGATGAGATTATTCCTTACTTCGATGTTAAAGAAGACAATGGACAAGACGGTACCGATTCTCCTGACGGCGTGGTATCGTACCGAGACAGCCTGTGGTATCCCTCTCGCGGTGGATTTAAAACAACTGGTACCCGTCCTCAACTACAAAACATCCTCTCGACGAATACGGTATCTGAAACTATCCAACCTGACGTGGTAAACTTAAATGTCCTTTCTATGGATAAGTGTGTTGGACTTGCCTACGATGGCCGTATTTATTGGGCACTTCCTGTCGGAGCGACCGAAAACAACCAAATCTGGGTACTTGACCTTGACCGAGATGGTGCTTGGATGCTTCCACAAAACATTTCAGCCGACTGGATGAACCTCTACGAAGATAATACGGGTAATACCCACCACCTTATTTTAAAAGATAACATTATCTTTGAACTGACCGACTCCCAATCTACTATGGATAACGGTCAAGCCTTCCCAACCAATATCACTTCTGGACAACTCCGCTTCTCAGAAGACGGTGAAGAATGGGCTACCGTTACCCGTGTTACTTTTGTATTCCTTCGTCCTAGAGGGGTAATCAATGTGGCGGTATCAGGAAAGACTGAAGACGCTTCCCTCTCGACCGTGGGTGCTGATTCCTTCTCGGCTGTTTCAACCGCCGTTGGTTGGGCTGAATCTGCCTGGGGAACGCTCCCCTGGTCTACCACCTTATCTGTGCCGATTTCCTACGGTAACTCCCGCGAAAAAATCCCGATTGAAATCGAGGAAGATATGAACTGGGTGACCTGGTCAGTAGATTCAACTGAAGCCAATACTTCCTACCAATTAAGTGATGTCATTGTGGAGTATGTGAAGATTGGCCTGCTTGATTCCGACGGTTAGCATAACTACTTTAATAAAATTATAATTAAGACATAAAAGGAAACTCATATGGTTCTCATCACAGACAAATTTCATAAAGTATCGAGCGGCACCCGGGCGCAACCGACTACACTGACTGCCCAAAAAGCATTGGCTGCTTCGTCTATCTCGACGGCTGCTTTGAACGGCTGGGCAACAGATACACCAGTTGATTTCCAACTCTATCTTCCCGACTCTAATAACCTTGATAACTTCGGTAACCCAAAACCAATTCCTGGTTCTCAGTCGGAATGGACTGGTATTGTATCTGGTACAACAATTACCCAATTAGAATTAACGGGCGGTTCGGATACTATCTATCCTATCGGAACAATTGTGGTAGCTCTGCCAACAGCCAACTGGGCTGATTCACTTGTTGAGGGTATTTTGACCCACGCTGACCCAGACGGTACTTTAAAAGCTAACGCGGTTGATTCAACGGCTGTCGTTGCCGATAGTATTATTACGACGGCAAAGCTAGCTGATGGGGCAGTGACTAGTGCAAAACTTGCCCACGGTGAAGCTCAGGCAGCTTATACTGCTACTTCTGAAACAACATCATCAGGTACGTATGTCGACTTAGCTACAGTTGGTCCTGCAGTCACGACTACAGTTGGAGCAAGTGGCAAGGCTCTCTTGATAATTACCTCCGATTCATTTAACGGGTCGACAGCAGGTTATTGTTTTATCAGTTTTGTTGCATCAGGAGCAAATACAATTGCCGCAACCGATACTATGGCGTATAAGAATAAAAACTCCGTTAACGGACAGGAGCTTGGTATGAGTTATTCGGTACTCTTAACAGGTCTTACTCCAGGCTCAACAACATTTACATTAAAATACAAATCTACAGTTGGTACGAGTACGTTTACTAACCGTAGATTAGCAGTATTACCTCAATAAGGAGAATATTATGGCATCAAACTGTGGTCCAATTGGTTTTACCGCAGGAGTAACCGGGACAAAAACAACTACTATTGGCATGACTGCAAACTGGATGCGTCTTGAGTTTAGGGGTTCTGGTTTACAACCGTCCACTGGTGTTACCTACGGAGCTGACCAATATGCGCTTCCCGATTCTACAACTTCACCAGTTAATAAGATGATTCAAGTAAAAAATACCGCCGGTACGGTAGTACTTGAAGGCACTTGGACTAGTTTTACTGGTAATACAGTTGTATGGAATATCACTACTAATACATTAGCTTCTTCTGTATTACCACTAGCAACATTCGGTAATTAAGTAATGAAAAGTAAGTACTTCACACTAGCAATGATTTTACTAGCACTAATGAATGTACTAACTTTTGTATATGTTACACAGGCTTTAAATAATACGACGCAAATTACAAACAAACTCAATAACAACCCTCCGAAGATTGTCTATGTACAAGCAAAGGATGGCTATACACCAATCTTTGGTAAAGACTATTTTAATGGCGCTGCCGGTATTAATGCGGTTAGCTATTCTATTACAAGAGAAACAGTCAAAGATGTGCCACTATTAGGAGAAAAAGGCGACAAGGGTGATTCTCCTGAATGTTTGTTAGAAGAAAAAAAATGTCGAGGAGATAATGGAATCGATGGTCGTAGTCAGGAATTAAGATTAAATAGTGATACTAAGAATATAGAGTCGAAATTTACCGATGCAAAATACTGGGATACACTTATAGCTTGTTCTGAATACCGTTTGGAGTGTCCGTGATGGCCACCCAGCAAGGCGATGACATCCAAGAGCTTAAACTGGATGTTGGGCTGATTAAAGGTGATATTCGCCGTATCTATAAGGATATGTCCAGCAACCAGAAGGTTATTATTGACCGGATGGATAATTTCGCCTTTGTATCGCAAAAAGATTATGATACTGATATGACCGCCTTAAACG
>Ga0247815_10000386_pt1 | contig 35258 bp, 26 predicted proteins | sample UWRJL194509B1_FD_181014 | JGI IMG/M metagenome (GOLD analysis project Ga0247815, IMG submission 181014) | Plant litter microbial communities from Arlington Agricultural Research Station in Wisconsin, United States - UWRJ-L194-509B-1 | ecosystem: Environmental > Terrestrial > Plant litter >...
AAATGACTACGCCGGAATGTTCTGGGAGCAGAACCTGCGCCAGTTTTGGGTAGACACAGAATACATCCCTTCAAAGGATATCGACATATGGAAAACCCTGGCCCCCGAAATCCAGGAAGCCTACAAAAAAGCTCTGGGTGGCCTTACTTTGCTGGATACCCTGCAAAGTCATACCGGCATGCCCAAACTACTTGATCATATTGATGGATTACAGAACAAAGCTGTACTGTCTTTTATGTGTATGATGGAAGCTATCCATGCTAAATCTTATTCTACCATCTTTACTACCGTAAACAGTACCGCTGAAATCAATGAATTGTTTGAATGGGTGGAAAGCAACAAGTTGCTGCAATTCAAGGCTGCAACTATTGATAAATACTACAGACAGCTGGATGCTGACAATGTGAGTGATGAAGTGCTGTTTATGGGACTGGCAGCATCGGTGTTACTGGAAACATTCTTGTTCTACAGTGGATTTTTCATGCCGCTTTGGTTGTCAGGTCAGGGACAGATGGTCGCGAGTGCAGACATCATTAAAAAAATCGTCGCTGATGAGTCTATTCACGGTGTGTTTGTAGGATTGCTTGCCCAGGACGTATACAAGAAACTGCGTGATCCTGAGAAATCAAAAGCAGAGCTTGTAAACCTCTTAATGGAGCTTTACGAAAATGAGCTAAAGTATACAGACGAACTCTATACTGAAGTAGGTCTTACAGCAGATGTAAAGGAATATATCCGTTACAATGCGAACAAGGCAATGATGAATTTAGGATTTGAAGAGATATTTGAGGCAAAACCAGTTAACTCTATTGTTTTGAATGGATTAAATGGAGAAACAACTCAGCATGACTTCTTCTCTAAAAAATCTACCAACTACGAAAAAAGCATGGAGGTGATCTATTTGCGTGACGAAGATTTCGAGATGGACGCGGAACCTGTATTCTCATAAACCTCATCCAGAGAAGATTTTCATTGGAATTTTACAAATAATTACAACGGAAATCTTCTTAAAATTTAGGGTCAAATTACTCATTATCTTTTTAAGATATTTATTATATTTGTTTAAATCCAAATATAATGCGCTCCCTATACATTTTCTTCGCCTGCCTGTTGTCGTATGCTTCGCGTGCAGAAGTAATTGTAATTGGGAAAGAATTGCCTTATTCCAGCATTGGTAAATCGATATCCTATCTGGAGGACAAAGCTGCTAACCTTTCACTTCAGGACGTCTTTAACGCAAACAGGCAAGGCAGATTCATAAAGGGCAAAGATGAAATCCTCAACTTTGGCAATTCACAGGCAGCATACTGGGTCAAGATCGATTATATCCGTAAGGATGATGATAAGGCTTTCCTGATAGTAGACGCATCTAATATTGAATCTATTGACCTTTATACGGAAGGTCTGCCAGGGAACTTCAAACGGATCCATACAGGGAGCCTTGCACCGCCTCATCCGGATGTCACAACAGCAAATAACTACACTTTTAGTCTACCTTCTCAGGCCCAGCATGGTCGGCCACAAACTGCTTTTCTTAGAGTACAAACCAATAATATTCTCCTTGTTCCAATTAAAATTGCTGTAACAGAACGTTTGCTGGCCGGTTTGAATGCTGCTGAGCGTTTTGAAGCGATCTATATAGGTATTTTACTGGCTTTGTTTTTTTTCAACCTTTCTGTGTTTGTCAAATCCAGGGACCTGACATACCTCTATTATAGCCTTTATACCATTACATTATTTATTTATGTGATTTTTTACATTCGGGGTTATGGATATCTGCTAGGCGATAGTTTCAGGCAGTTTGTTAACCTGCACCCTCATTTGTTTCTCGGACTAGGTACTCTTGCCGGAATCGCCTTCGCCAACAACTTTCTAAACCTTAAAAAATATCTCCCTTCCTCATTGAAAGTCATTAAAGCGATGGAGATCGGCTGGATAGTGGTTATAGCCATGTCATTGCTCGGCCTCAAGGCAATAAGCGCAAATGCCTCTCAATTGCTATCTTCGGTAACAACCCTGTCGATATGGATATTAGGTATTCTGGTATATGCAAAGGGCAATAAAACTGCATTATACTATATCGTTGCCTGGGCATTTGTCTGTTTAACTACCTTGTGGCTTGTATTAAGTCTCGAAGGTTTATTTCCTATCAGTGAATTTTCTATGCATATAACACCTCTCGGTTTCATCATGGAACTATTGCTGTTGTCACAAGCACTTGGAGACAGGCTGAAAGAAATGAAAAAAGAAAGGGTGAGGGAGCAGGTGGAAAAACTAAAAGCGCAGGAAGAAAATCTTTACCTGGTCAACAGCCAAAATGAGCGCCTTGAACGTGTTGTTGAATCACGTACCAGGGCATTGAAGAAAATTGTACAATCCCTGGAAGCAGCAAATGCAGATAAAACGAGGATTTTTTCAATCATTGCACACGACCTTAGAAGCCCCTTTAACAGTCTTATTAGTTTGTTGTCACTCAATGATATGGACTTACTGAATTTTGACGACGTCAAGATGCTGCTAAATGACAGCCGGAAAAACATAGACAATATCCACAACACACTGAATAACCTGTTATATTGGGCGCAGAGCCAGATGAAAGGAATTACTACTGCACCCTCGCGCTTCAATATGCGCATTTTGGTAGACGATCTGATGATGGTTTATCAACCTCTGATTGTCAAAAAGAATATTCGCTGGGATTTTGTGGTAAACGATGATCAGGATGTATTTGCCGATTTAAACCAGATTTCGCTGGTGATGCGTAACCTGATTGACAATGCGATTAAATTTACGCCTCATAACTGCTTTATCCACATCAGGATATGGGGCAATTCAGGGTTCATATTTGTAGACGTATGCAATCCGGTCGCAGGGAGCCTTAATCTTGACCAGTTAACCGCAAAGGAAAAATCAGAACCGTCCTACGGTACGGCGAACGAGCGCGGCGTGGGTCTGGGATTACATTTGTGCAGGGACTTTGTAGAGAAAAATAAAGGACTGCTTAAAGTAAGCAAAGAAAACGAGTGTGTAGTGCTCAGGTTTAACCTGCCCAAGTTTGTGGATGAATCCTCATCTGAAAAAGAAGCTGAACTTATGGTGGAAGCCTGATCTGCTATTCTTTGTTCTTATAAAACAACCTGCTCAGATTAGGTTTAATGCCTATAGTGAACGGTATTGCATTAAACGGCCGGTTACCTACATTGTTCAACCCATACATATAACTGCTTTCTATAAAAACGTTAGCGGCCCCAATGTTATATTCAATACCGGCACCAGGCTCAATAATTCCCATGCGGTTCGTTTTATTGGTTAAAACGGCAATATCCTCAGTGTCGTTCACCTCAACCCTGGGCGTCAGTACAAATCCCCCGCCGGCCCCGAAAAAACCGTAGAAAGCAAATTTCCCAACAATCTGCCTGTAGCCTAATGCAAGGTTGAGGAGGTAGGTGGTTGCCCTGCCGCGCTGTAGTTCGAAAATAAAGCCATGGTCAGGAACCGGGTTATCATATCCGAAAACATGCAAACTAACTTTTGGGTATAGAAATAGCCGGCCGTCACCGATGCCAATATTGGCACCAAGTGTAGTGGAAAATTTGGGACGCATAAATGCGCTGCTCCCGCCAACGGGAAATGAAAGCCCGGCGCTGCTCATGGTGTAAAATTTATCAGGTCGTAAAGTGTTCTCTTGAGAATGTGATGTTTTGTAAAAGGAAAGCAGGAGTGACGTAGATAAAAAAAATCGGGAATGTAATTTCATGGATAAGGTAGGTGTTGCTTAATAACAAGGACTTCCGTTTAATGTTTAAAATTATGCGCTCCAGCAATTTTAATTCATTTATGGTACGGCTTGACAAGAATTCGGTTAAGGTTCTTTTTAATTTTTCAACCAAAGCAGAATATTATTTGGCAAATAACATTAGAGAATTTAATTTTGTAAGATCTATTTAGTAATTGTATATCAATAACATTAGGAACTTATGTTCAAGTTTACTAAACATAAAGTCATTCGAATGGCTCAAATTATCCCTATTATTCAAAATATTATTCTGTATAGCATAATTAAACACTAACATACAGACACTTAAAGCCATCAGTTAAACTAATATTGTTGTCTGTTGAAGGCGGCTGAAAAATCCGTACGCATTGACCTGAATCTTTCTACAACGCTGGCTATAAACTCTTCATCAAGCAACTGGAAGATCTCATCTGCACCACCACCGGTAAGGTCGAGCTCAGATAATTTATAGCTTTGTTCAAGCGTTCCCTGTTCAAATTTTATAATATATTTTTGGTTCATATTGAATAGCGTGATTTTACAATCTGGATGTGGCAGCTCTGCAATTACTCTCATGCGTTTATAATTAAGGTTCGAATTAAATAGCCAAAGCTAAGAATATTACCCGCTCTTTACATCCCTGCAATTGCAAATCAGTATTTTTACGCCTTTATATTTTATAGACAAATGGCAGAAGACTTAATCATAGTTCAGAACGAAAACAAAGAAAAGCAGTACCAATCACTATTGCCACAAGTAGAAGCCCTGCTTAGCGGTGAAGATGACCTCATTGCAAACCTGGCCAACATCTCTGCAGCATTGAAAGAACAGTTTGGCTGGTTGTGGATCGGTTTTTACCTGGTAAAAAATGAAGAACTCGTTTTAGGCCCATTTCAAGGGCCTGTGGCCTGCACCAGGATTAAAAAGGGTAAAGGTGTCTGTGGCACATCCTGGCAGGAGGCAAAGGTGTTAATCGTTGCTGATGTAGATCAGTTTCCCGGTCATATTGCCTGCAGTTCTGCATCCAAATCAGAAATCGTAATTCCGTTGATTAAAAACGGCGAAGTAATAGGAGTCCTTGATGCAGACAGCTCGGCGCTTTCCGGCTTCGACCATACTGACGAAGTCTTTCTAAAACAAATCCTTTCTTACATCGGCTTATAGCCTGTATACAAACAAATTCTTTCCTGGGCTGTTAGATAGAGAAACATACTCCCATGAACAACGAAAAAAATATAGCGATATTAAAAGAGAAAGTTGAAGAAGTCAGGATTTGCCTGTTTACCACCCTTTCTGACAAAGATGAGTTTTCCAGCCGCCCTATGGCAACAGCTAAAGTGGAAGAGGATGGAAGCATCTGGTTTTTTACCAATGAATATTCATTGAAATCTACAGAGATTTCAAAAGAGAACCAGGTCACTCTGGGATATAGCAGTCCATCTGATAACACCTACGTGACTATCAATGGTAAAGCGGAACTGGTAGATGACCAGGTGAGAAAAGAGGCTTATTTTTCGGCACCCGTTAAAGCGTGGTTCCCGGATGGGATTGAGGATCCAAGGCTGATCCTGATTAAGGTGAGTCCGGCAACGGCAGAGTACTGGGACGGCAGCTCATCTAAGGTTGTAGTGGCCTTTAATATGATTAAGGCTATTGTTACCGGTGGTCAATATGAGGAAGGTAAACATGATAAGATTAATTTCTAAATGATCACCTGCAAAAAAAAGCACCCTGTGGATCTACCGCAGAGTGCTTTTTTTTTGGCAATTATTTTTGGTATTCCTGATCCAGGAAACGATAACGCTCACTATTTTTTTCTACGGCAGCTTTGGTATCAACACCGATATTGATATAGTTTATCTTATTTCCGGATGTCATCTCCGGCCAGGCTGGTAAATTTGCAGCGTTCGGATTTCCCGTTTTAATAAAACCGGCAAAATAACCCAGCATAGTTGCAGATATTTTCTCGTCTTCTGCCGTCCATGCATACACCTTATTGTAATGCAGGTTTCCCAGCGCATATTCTATTTCGAAAGCATGTGGGGCTCCTGGTGCTGAAACTGGTTTAGGGCCTGCTGTCGTTCCTTTCGTAATTCCCCCGGCAAGACCTGGTACAGCGCCTTTCATACTGGCTGTCATTGCTGGTTTGGATTTAGAGAACAAATAACGGTAAACGGGCTTTTTCCCGGTCTGACTATGCAGGTCTGCCCACTTCCAGGTACTGTAAACGATAAAGCGGTCGCTGGCCAGTGCTGTCGCCGATTCAATCACCTCATCTGCATTGGCACCCGGATAAAGTTTCAAAACTGTTTCAGTTTTATCAGGATACAATTCGCTGATCACCCTGGTGTAGTTTTCCGGCGTTGGGGCTTGTGATTTCAAAAGCGCCGCGTATGAAACTTCAGCCGAATTCCATCCAACAAGCAAAGGAACATGCGCCTGTTTGCCCAGGGCGAATGTTTTCACCGGCAGTTCAGGTAAAAAATAACCATCTACAGTTGCCGGTACAGATATCATTTCGTTTTTAAAAGCCAGGTCCAGCAGTTGTGCTGCAGGGATCTTTCTCAACTCGGCGATTGAAAGCGCACCTATTTTTTTACCAAAGGCAAGGCCTCGGTTTTCGGCTTCTAACAGAGGTACAGGTGCCAGCGTAGGCTTGATCATTGCGCCGCTTTCGCCGATTGCTCCAGCAATTAGCCCCCTGGATAATGGTGAGGCCATTTGCGCAAATACGGAAATTGAACCGGCCGACTCACCGGCGATGGTAATCCTTGCCGGATCGCCATTAAAAGCCGCTATATTCGCTTTTACCCAACGCAATGCAGCATTCTGGTCTAGCAATCCATAATTGCCAGATGCGTTGTGCCCGGATTCTTTACTAAGCTCCGGATGCGCCATGAAACCGAAAATTCCAAGCCGGTAATTGACAGTCAAAACCACTATTCCTTTTTTGGCCAAACTTTCGCCATCATAACGTGGCTCTGAACCATCGCCTGCCATTAAGCCCCCGCCATAAAAGTAAACTAATACTGGCAACTTTTTACTTGTGACCTTTGCAGGTGTCCAAACGTTCAGGTAAAGGCAATCCTCGCTGACACTATCTGCACGGAACCCCATATCCCCATATATAGGTTTTTGCATACCACGGTTCCCGAAATGATCTGCTTTCCTGATGCCTGTCCAGTTCTTTACCGGCTGGGGCTCCTTCCAGCGGAGGGCTCCTACCGGCGGTGCAGCAAAAGGAATTCCTTTAAAACTCCGTGTGCCGGAAATTTCGGTGACACCTTCTACGATGCCATTCGCTGTTGAAATGCGGGTCGATGACCCTTGTGGCACATTCTGGCCATAAACAGATGCTGCAGCACAACATAACAGCATTGAAAATATCAGATTTTTCTTCATCATATATATTGAGGTAACACCATTTTTTTTAAATTCAGGTACACTTCACCCGTTGTTTATCAAACTTATTTCAAGATTTCAACGTCAATATAGCTATCGTTAAAAATTGTATGCGTGGCCGTGATAAAATCCTTTTGATCTGCCTTGTATGGATTGGGTACAAAAGTCTGCGGGTTACGTGCAAATAACGGGAAAGCGGTACTTTGCACCTGGATCATGATCCGGTGCCCTTTTTTAAACGTATGCAGCACATCCTGAAGCTGGAAATTTACATCTGTTTTTTGATTTGCAACAAATGCTTCCGGTATCTCAAAACTGTTACGGAACCTGCCTGGCATTACTTCCGAGCGTACCATCTGCCAATAGTTGGCCATTAAGATATTCTTATTTGGCAAATAGGGGTGACTGGGTTCATCGCCGGGGTAAACATCGATCAGTTTTACAATCCAGTCGGCATCGGTACCCGTAGTTGCCACTTTAAGATGGGACATGATTTCGCCGCCCAGGGTAATATCATTAGTAAGAATATCAGTTTGAAATACCAGGACATCAGGTCTGCGGCCTGCAAAACGCTGGTCCTCACTCATATAATTATGCGGAGTAAACCCTTCGGTAGTCGTGTTATCTTCTGTGTAAAGAACCGGTTTCATCGGGTCGCTGATAAAGGTAGCTGCGCCAGTTGCTGATAACGGGCTGAAACTGATTTTGCCGTCACTGCCCAGATATAGTTTTTGATGGGTAGCATTTTTAGCCGGCCATTGGTCAAATGTTTCCCAATCCTTTTTGCCCGTGTCATACATATAGGCATTCGGCAATCCGGATTGTTTATCCCCAGATCCTTTCAGGAAGTGGTTAAAAAACCTGGCTTCAATATTTTTCTGGTAAAATGTTGCGATGCTGTCACCAAAATAAACGTTCGAGTGAAGCGTATGGCCTGTTTCGCGCGACCAGCGTCCATGTCCAAATGGCCCCATTACGATCGTATTGTACGCTGCCGGATCTGATTTTTTAATGGCCCTGTGGATCGCCAGAGGACCGGTCAGGTCTTCAGCATCAAACCAACCGCCAACAATCATTACTGCAGGTTTAACTTTACCATAATGTTTAGGCAGCGAGCGTTTTTTCCAGAACTCATCATAATTGGGATGGTTCATGGTCTCCTGCCAGAAGAAATTGTCTTTGTACCACTGGTCAAAGTTTTTTAAAGGGCCAACGTCAAGCAGGAACTGATAGCCATCACTGGATGTCTTTTTAATGCTGTAATCATTGTACCAGGCTTTGCTGGTGGTATCCTTTTTCTGAACGCCAAACACCGGGTAGGTGAAGATGTAACTTTCAAGAAAGGAACCGTTATGATGGAAGTCGTCAAAAAAGAAATCAGAAATAGGTGCCTGCGGCGATGAAGCTTTTAATGCAGGGTGGTTAGACAAGATGCCTGCAGCAGTGTAAAAACCAGGATAGGAGATACCCCACTGACCTACGCGCCCGTTGTTGCCTGCAATGTTTTTTACCAGCCAATCAATCGTATCGTAAGTATCAGAACCTTCGTCTACATCGCTTTTGCTCTTTTTATTGTCAATTACGGGGGTCATGTTGGTCCAGGTACCTTCGCTTTTGTATCTACCCCTTACGTCCTGGTAAACGAAAATATAACCTTCCTTCATCATTGTTTCTGAAGGGCCTAATTTTAATGGAAATTTATCCTGTCCGTAGGGCGCAATACTATAACATGTACGTTGCATCATCATTGGATATTTTTTCTTTCCGGAGGCATCCTTCGGCAGATAAACAGAAGTAAACAGCTTTGTGCCGTCCCTCATTGGAATGTAAACGTCCTTTTTTATAAAGTTATCCTGGGCATATGTACTTATTGCCGCAGTTTGGGCAAAAGTAATATTGCAAAGCATAGAAAAGGAAAAAAAACAGGTAAGTATTTTCTTCATGATGGTGTTTAGGTTTAAAGGAAATAAATTTAGGCCAAAAATAGGTAATTTGCAGATAGATTACGAGGTCAGCTGTTCGATATAAATCATTAACTTAGCTTAGGTCAAAATTTTAAAATGCAGGCTTTTAACAGCGGTTTAACCTATGAAATACAAAAAAGCTTACGTTTTTACGGGAACTATCCTGTGCCTGATAGCCCTTACTTACGGATACAACAGGCTTTATTCCCTTTTCCTCAACAAAGAATACACTGTTATTGACCATTATGCTGCCGGGGTTAAGTACAAAATCAGGAAACTAGCGCTTGATGGTAAAATTGTATTTAAACCTATTGATCTGCCTGGCGCAGACCCTGGCGTAATTTACTTTGATACCTTACTCAGGCAATTTCAGATCACCACCCAGACGTACACGGATGATCGTCTTGAACAAAATAATGTATATACATTGGATGGGGAAGGAAATGTCCTGACAGTCGATCAGTATGTTCCCAACGAACGGGATTCGTCTTATCAGATCGATAAAATTAGACGCAACGGGGTCGGGAAAATCATCAGCAGGATGAAAAATGTAGCCGGGGAAGTTCATTACGAACCTATTATTCCAATTACTGCATTATTGCCTCCCTGGCCAAAATACCGCGATAAGTCATCGCCTGTATATATCCGCCATTTTGATAAGGCACAACTGAACCTGTCTGACTTAAACCCGCTTAGACTGGCGGGTATGAATGGGGGCAGGCCTTCAGCTGCCTGGACTGGGATTGCCTACTGTGACGTTACTTTTCGTAGTGAAATTCTGAAAATTAAGCTCCCATTTGATAAGGATAATTTGTTTTTCAGTTCGAACGATTTTTATGCCGATATGCAATACTACGTTTTACCAAAGAAGTACGCCAGGGCCCTGCATGTTGCATTTCTGAAGATAGATGAGGATATATACATGATTGAGCCGAAATGATTTCCTTCAGCAAGGAGCCGAAATGATTTCCTTCAGGAAGGAGGGTCCTGAAGGAAATCTAATTTTTATGCCCTATGATGGGTAACATCACCATCGTAGCGGCCAGGCACCTGCACATACCCCATACTTTTATATCCCGCTTCCGAGGTAAAATAGCCCAGCAAGGTGAGCTGTTTGATCATTGCAAAATAATGCGCCGGCACAGTTTTTTTCAGGTAGTTTGGCTTGCCGCTGGCTTGTGAAGTTTTCTGCCTTTCGGCTTCTTTTTGCTGCAGCAGGTCGTTTTTCTTCCGGTATTCTTTTGCTTCAGCGTCCAGCCCTGTCAGTAATTTCTTTCTTTCCTCTGCATTGCAACTGATAAAACCTTTATCGTAAGCTTTTTCGCTGGCCTTTTCAAGTTCGGTCAGGCCGCTGAAGAAAACTTTACGTTCTTCAACTGAATAACAGTCGGCAACCATAGTTTTCATAAACAAACCCACGTTTGCTGCTTTAGCTCCGTCCGACGCGGCAGTTTTTGGTAAAATCGTTTCACCCACTTCGTTCAGGTAGCTGATCTGTGTGTCGCTCAATACGATCTGCTCCGTATGTGCATTCGTACAGCCACTTACAAATAACTCGGCGCCAATAACGGTACTCCCCAGCAGGATGGCCACCCTTGAAATTGCCTCTCTTCTGTTCATCATCTAAAAAATTAAATATTACCTTTTTTCAATTCACTCACCGCAAAATCACAGGCCCTTGCGGTCAATGCCATATAAGTCAGCGAAGGATTAACACAGGAAGACGATGTCATACAGGCGCCATCCGTAACAAAAACATTGAGGGCATCCCACACCTGGTTGTGCTGGTTCAGTACTGAGGTTTTTGGATCAGCGCCCATCCTGGCAGTGCCCATTTCATGGATCCCATGGCCCATGGCATGGCCGCTGTCCCAGGTACGGATGTTTTTCACGCCAGCAACGTCCAGCATATTGGCAGCTTCGCTGGTAATGGCTGTACGCATTTTCTTTTCGTTCTCTTTCAGTTCTGCATCCATCGCCAGTATCGGTAAACCCCATTTGTCTTTTCTCTTTGCATCGAGACTGATTTTATTGTCATGATAAGGCAGGATCTCGCCAAATCCCGTCATGCCAATGTTCCAGTTTCCAGGCTGGCTCAAGGCATCTTTAAATTCGCCACCAATGTTCAGTTCTGCAATTTCCCTGCTCCAGGCATCACGACTGGCGCTGCCCTGGTAACCAAATCCGCGGCTAAAATCCCTTTTGTCGCTATACAGGTTTGCAAAACGTGGAATATAAAAGCCCGTCGGCCGTCTTCCATAGATAAAGTGCTCTTCAAATCCTTCTACCGTTCCTGATGCGCCCAGATTGTAATGGTGGTCCATGATGTTATGTCCCAATTCCCCGCTGCTGCTACCTAAACCGCCCTTCCACACGTCCGTTGCCGAATTCATCAATACCCAGGCAGAATTAAGGGCAGAGGCGTTCAGGAAGATAATTTTTGCATAGAACGCATAAGTCTGATTGGTCTGCGCATCCAGTATTTCTACGCCGGCTGCCTTTTTTGTATTTTTATCATAAAGTATACGGGTTACGATGCTCCAGGGGCGAACGGTAAGGTTGCCGGTAGCCACCGCAGCCGGTAGAGTGGAGGATTGTGTGCTGAAATAACCTCCAAAGGGGCATCCTTCCCAGCATCTGTCCCTGAACTGGCATTGTGTACGGCCGGGAATGGCCTCGGTTAAATTGGCTACCCGGCCATTGATCAGGTGACGCTGGTCTTTATAATATTTTTTGAGGCGTCCGGCTACGTCTTTCTCCACAATATTCAGGTTAACCGGTGGCAGAAAATGGCCGTCGGGCAAATGTGCCAGGCCATCTTTGTTGCCGCTGATACCAGCAAATTTCTCTACATAGTCGTACCAGGGTGCAATATCTTTATACCTGATTGGCCAGTCTACGGCCCAGCCTTCTTTTGCATTGGCTTCAAAATCAAAATCGCTCCAACGGTAACTTTGCCGTCCCCATAAAGTAGAGCGGCCGCCGAGCTGATAACTGCGCCACCAGGTAAAAGGCTTGATTTCAGTATAGGGACTTTCCTGTTCGTTTGTCCAGCAGTCCATTACGGCTTCGTTGGCAGCCCATCCACGATGAATAACAGGGTACTTTTCCTGCTGTTCTTTGGTGGTACTGCCCCTGTGCGGTGCTTCCCAGGGAGGTTTTGTCCCGTATTTATAATCTTTAATGTGCTCGTAATTCCGGCCCCGTTCCAGCATCAGGGTTTTTAGACCTTTTCCAGTTAATTCTTTCGCCGCCCAGCCACCGCTGATACCCGAACCTATGACTATTGCATCATATGTGTTTTCTGCCATACAAATTGGTTGAGAATATTAATAATATTTGATTAGTAATGGTAAGTTATGATTTTATCTTGTAATTTGGTATTCCAACTATAAACAAGTGCTGAAGAAACATCCGGGCCGTATTTTATTATATATAGTATTTTTCCAATTTTGGGGCACATTGGGCCATACGCAGGAACTCCATTTGAATTTCCGGCAGATCTCCTACAAGGAAGGGTTGGTGCAAAGCCCTATTTCCAATTTTCTGCAGGATGAAAAGGGCTTTATCTGGTTTGGCACCCTGAAAGGGCTCAACCGCTATGACGGTTATGAGTTTAAAACTTTCAGGTATGACGAGCGGAACAAAAAAAGCCTCACCAACAACAGGGTAAACACCATTTTTCAGGACAGTGATAAAAACTTATGGGTAGGAACGGCAAATGGGGTAAACCTATACAACCGCAATACCGAAACTTTCAGCCCCGTGGATGTACTCGAGATAAAAGGGGGACGCAACTATATTTCTGCGATTATTGAAGACCAGCAGCGGAACATCTGGATCGGGACTTTTGCAGGGATAAGAAAACTGAACCCCAAAACCATGAAACTGGAGGAAGTAGGCAGCCTGACCAAAACAGAAGCCCTGCGTGGCGAAGCGGTTTTTTCATTGTTCCTGGACCGCGATAATATTATTTGGGCAGGGACAAAAAGGGGACTAAGGAAGTTTGATCCCGTCAGTGGCCTGCTGAAAACTTTGCCTACAGCCTTCGACATGATTGCGAAACGCAGCAACATCAATGTATTAGTATCAAAACAGGACAGTGCCGGCAATTTATGGTTCGGTACAGAATCTGCAGGTGTGTTTAAGAACGATAAAAATAGAAAAGAGCTGGTCAGGTATGTGTCTGCCGATAACGATCCCCGGTCCCTGGCTTCCAATTGGGTAAAAGATATTCTTGTATATAATTCCAATTCCATTTGGTTTGCTACCCGTAACGGAATCAGTATGCTGGATCTTGCTTCCGGCAAATTTTCACTCTCCAGGCATGACCCGCTTAAAAGCCATTCGCTCAATGACAATGCAATCTGGTGTTTTATGAAAGACAAGGCCTCTTGTGTATGGGTAGGGACATTTACTGGCGGCATTAATTTCTACTACCAGGGAAACTCCAATTTCCAAAACATCGGGGAGAGCATAGGCGGCGAAATGGGCCTTAACCATATTTTGGTGAACGACATCGCTGAAGACGAAGACAAAAGCTTGTGGGTAGGCACATTTGGTGGCGGCCTAAACCACATAGACCGGAAAAGGGGAACCAGTGAATATTTTTTAGTCAGGTCCCTCAACCACGGTCGCGCTGCTAATGGCGTAAAATCCCTGGGCTTCGGCGGTAAAAACCATCTCTGGATTGGTTCACTGGACGGCCTGAGCCTCTATAATAAAAAGACAAAATCCTTCAGATATTATAATTTTCCGGTGACGGATGGAAAACTAAGTGAGAATCTGATCAATACCCTATTGCCGGATGAAAAAGGTGTATGGGTGGGAACCAATGGCGGGGGACTGCGTTATGTACTCCCCGATGGCAGTTCCTTGCTGTTGCTTAAAAAAGAAAGCGGACCACATCGCCTGCCATCGGCATCGCTGAGTGATAATTTTGTGACTGCCCTGCTAAAGGACAGGAAAGGAAATTTGTGGATTGGCACACAAAACGGCCTCAATTACTATGATACGCAGACCAGAAAAGTAACCCGTCTCTATAAAAAGATAAGGAACACAAAATTCCAGATCAATAACAACAACATCAGCACCTTGTTCAGCGATTCCAAAGGCAGGCTCTGGATCGGTACAGAGGGTGGGGGATTAAACTATTTCGACCAACGTACGCAGCGCTTTTACGCCATTAGTAAAAAGCTTGGACTGGGCGATGATGTGATCCATGCCATTGTAGAAGACGGCCAGCAAAACCTATGGCTAAGTACCGACCTCGGTTTATTTAAACTCCGGATCAGAAAGTTGCGGCTTCCTTTCAATGGAAAGGACCTGGAAATTACCAGTTACACGGCAAATGACGGACTCATCAACAACCAGTTCTCGGGCAATGCTGCACTCCGGTTAAGCAGTGGCGAACTTATTTTTGGAGGTATAAACGGGCTCTCTGTATTTTATCCGCATAAGATTATAAAAAATACGCTACCGCCACACGTTGCCCTCACGCAGGTCCTGGTGAACAATAAAGCGGTAAAAATTGATTCTGCCGGTTCCCCGCTTGAAAGCTCCATCTCCGAAGCGCAGCGGCTGGTATTACATCACGATCAGTCCAACCTCAGCTTAAGGTATTCGGCCTTAAATTTTATCAACGCAGAAAATAACCGGTATGCTTATAAACTGGAAGGCTTGCCTAATGGCGACGAATGGCAGCAGGCGGGAACGGAAAGAGTAGTTAATTTTGCCAATCTCTCCCCTGGAAAATACAGGTTTAAAGTAAAGGCCGCCAACAATGACGGCATTTGGGGCTCAACAGTAAGAAGCCTGGATATTGAAGTTTTACCCCCCTGGTGGCGTACCTGGTGGGCGTATTCCATCGAAGGTTTGCTGTTAATTTCACTGCTGGCCATCTTTATCAATTTCATGAGAAACAGGGCCATTCTGAAAAGGAACCTCTACCTGGAACAGCTAAACCACAGCAGGCAACAGGAATTATACCAGATGAAGCTGGATTTTTTCACCAATATCTCCCATGAAATACGTACGCCGCTTACCCTGATTATTGGCCCGCTTGAGAAATTAATGGCCGCAGAAAACCAGGGAGGGGCGGCAAAGCAATTAGGCCTCATCAGACACAACGCCGACCGCCTGATGAAACTTGTGACAGAACTGCTGGATTTCCGAAAAGCAGAAGAAGGACATCTTAGAATCCATTTTGCCAGGGAAGACCTCGTGCCTTTTTGCCAGGATATCTGCAGGTCCTTCGAAGGATTGGCAATCGAGAAGAACATCGGGTTCCAGTTCCAGGCAAGTCATGAGGCCATGCCGCTCTATTTCCAGAAAGACCAGCTGGAAAAAGTGATATTTAACCTGCTTTCCAATGCATTTAAGTTTACGCCGGCAGGTGAAGAAGTCAGTTTACAGATCAATGACAGCGTTGAAGATAATCAGGTGGAAATTACCGTATGGAATACCGGAAATTATATCCCCGAAGCGGTGCAGGGCAAATTGTTTGACAGTTTTTTTCAATCGCACGATGCCGCCCGTAATCAGCCTGGCACAGGCGTAGGGCTTGCCTTGTCAAAAAGTATTGTAGAATTGCATAAAGGAAGCATCGGCGTAATCAGCCGGCCCGGCCCACCGGCCGTGACAGTATTTGTACTGAGGCTGCAAAAAGGAAGAGGACATCTTACTGATGAGGAAATCGCAAAAGAGGATGTTAAGGAGAACACTGATATTTTGGTTGCCCCGCAGACAGCTCACCTGGTCAGAGAAGATCCGAATGGCCCAGATCCAGGCGAAATAAAAAAGTATACGATCCTGGTAGCTGAGGATAATCCTGATGTACGAAACCTGATTACCGATACCTTAAAACAGGAATACACCATTGTAGATTTTGAGAATGGAACCGAGGCCCTCAGTTACATGGGCAGCAATCTCCCGGATTTGATTGTCAGTGATGTAATGATGCCAGGCATGAATGGCCTTGAATTGTGCGCCGCTGTGAAATCATCCGAAAGTACCAGCCATATACCAGTGATCTTGCTGACCGCAAAAGCCGCAGTATCCGATCAGGTAGATGGATTGTCGATGGGTGCCGATGTATATATATCCAAGCCCTTCAGCCTGCAGGTGCTCATGCTGCACGTGAGGAATTTGATGAAGGCCCAGGAAGTGATGCGGGCAAAGTTTAGCGAACAACTGATCTGGCAACCTTCCAAAATGCAGATCACCACGCCGGGTGAAAAGTTTATTCAAAAGCTGATGCATAACATTGAAGAAAAAATGGGCGACCCGGATTTTGATGTGACTGCACTGGTAAACGAGATGGGGATGAGCAGAACGGTCCTCTATAAAAAGGTACAGGCGCTGACCGGTTTTGCGGTTGCAGACCTCATCAAATATTTACGGCTGCAAAAAGCCGCAATACTATTGCAGTCTTCATCATTTCCAGTGTCCGAAGTAGCGTACCTGGTCGGCTTCAACGATCGGAAACATTTTAGCAGGGAATTTAGGAAACAGCATGGCATTTCTCCCTCAGCTTACCAGCAACAACCCCAAACAGGTGGTTAAACGCCAAAAATAACGCCATTTAGTACATCCAGACCCTCAATTGCGGACGCACAGACTCCCTCCGGATGTCGATTTGTATTCATATTTGTCAGGTTATCAGCGGTTGATAACAGGTGTAACCAAATATATTCTAAGCAAACTGAACAAATGGAAAAGCATTACAAAATGAAAATTTTGATGCCGGGTTATCTGAAAAACTACTTACGGTTGAGCCTCCTCGCTCTCTTTTATGTAGTAACCACTCAGGCACAGGCCCAGCAAATTGAAGTAAAAGGCGTTGTAAAAGATGAGCAGGGCCTCAGTATCCCAGGGGTCATCGTCATGGTGAAGGGTAACCCGCAACAAAAGGTGACCGACACCAACGGACAATTTTCTATTCAGGTACTTAACGCGCAGTCCACACTGGTTTTCCGCTATGTTGGTTTTATTGAGCAGCAACTTACACCCGGTGCTTCCAGACAACTGAATGTAGTGATGAAAAGCAGCTCTACCTCGCTTAACCAGGTTGTAGTGGTAGGTTACGGTACACAGAAAAAGAAGGATGTTACCGGTGCCATCAGCACCATTAAAGTTGCAGAGCAACTGGAAACCATGCCGCAAACAAATTTGGGCCAGGCATTGCAGGGCAGAATGGCAGGGGTGAGCGTGGTCACTAACGGCGCCAGTGCCGAAGGCGGGAACAATTCCATACAGGTGAGGGGACGCAGGTCGCTGACCGCCTCAAACGGACCGCTGGTGATTCTCGATGGTGTTCCGTATGGTGGCAATTTATCAGAAATAAGTCCCGATGATATCGAATCACTCGATGTATTGAAAGATGCCTCCTCAGCAGCAATTTATGGTGCCCGCGCTGCCAACGGCGTCATCCTCGTGACTACCAAAAAAGGAAAAACTGGCAAAGCAAGGGTCACTTATAATACCAACTTTGGCATAGATGAAGTAGCTTTTATGCCAAAGCTAATGGATGGGCCAACGTTTTATAAAAATAAAGTCGACCGGATCAACCAGGCGGCAATTTCACCTACTGAACAACGCGGACTGGATAACGGTACTTCAACCAACTGGGTGGACATCGCTACGCGTACAGGATCAAGACAACAGCAAAGCCTTGGCGTATCAGGAGGAACTGAAGATACGCACTATTATCTTTCAGGAAATTACAACGATACCAAGGGTATCGCCAAAAACGACCGCTTTAAAAGGATCACGCTGCGCCTCAACCTCGATTCAAAAATTAACTCCTGGATTACCATAGGTACCAACACACAATTTGGTTCTTCCAATCGTGATGGCGAACCGGCAAGTTTTTCAGATGCCTTTGCCATGAACCCACTCATCTCCCCGTACAACGCAGATGGATCGATCAACATCATCCCATGGCCAGAAGATCAGTTCTTTAAGAACCCCTTGGAAGGATTGAACATTGTAAGCCAGGACCGCACCAAATCAGTGATTACCAATAATTTTATCAAAGTAGAGCTTCCATTTATCAAAGGCCTGTCTTACCGTGCCAACACTGGTTATACTTATATCACCAACGGTATTGAAAAATATTGGGGAAGGGATACAAAACAGGGTTTCACTGGCAAAGGGCAGTCTTTAGTCTCTAATCAAAGTACGCAGGACTGGCTGCTGGAGAACATCGTAAACTATAACAAAGTCATCGGAAAACATACGATCGATTTTACTGGTTTGTACAGTTCCCAGAAACGAACAATTGTATCACACCAGGTGACAGGGGTGGGTTTCCCAAGTGATATCCAGACCTTTTATCAGAATGGTATTGCTACCACGCTCACGGCCGACGATGGGTACACGCAAGAAGCCAACATCTCCCAGATGGGCAGGTTAAATTACTCTTACAACAGCAAATACCTGGTTACCTTAACGGCCAGAAGGGATGGTTTCTCAGGCTTTGGCGACAATACCAAATTCGGTGTGTTTCCTGTGCTGGCCCTGGGATGGAACGTCAGCGAAGAAAACTTCATGAAAAAATTCGGCTGGGTCGACAATCTGAAACTGAGGGCTTCTTATGGTAAAGTAGGAAACCAGGCCATTGGCCCATATTCTACCTTGCCACAACTCTCAGAACAGCACAATTTAAACACAGACAAAACCCCGGCACTGGGGTACAGGCCAAACCGCCTGGGTGATCCTTCTCTGGGATGGGAATCTACCCTTGGACTCAACCTGGGGATTGATTTTGCGCTATTGAAAAACAGGATCAATGGTTCGGTGGATTTCTTCAGTACAAAAACGTCCGACCTCCTGCTGGACAAATCAATCTCGCCGGTTAACGGGGTAAAGAGTATACGCCAAAATATTGGTGCCACTAACAACCGCGGCCTGGACATCTTTATTTCCAGCGTCAATGTGAAAAATAACAACTTCAGCTGGAACACAGACCTCAATTTCTCCACCGCACTCAGCAAAATTGACAATGTAGGCTTAACCGATGCCAACGGTAATTATATTAGTGATATCAGCAACCGCTGGTTTATTGGCGAACCTACCGATGTAAACTATGGGTATGTATTTGACGGCATCTGGCAAACAGGTGATAACATTGCAGGTTCGGCACAGCCTGCGGCAAAACCAGGCGATGTTAAAGTTAAAGATGTGAGTGGGCCCAATGGAGTTCCGGACGGGATCATCTCTGCTACGTATGACAGGGTAGTGATCAGCTCGAGATTACCGGACTACACGGTAGGTTTAACCAACTCTTTCAGCTACAAAAATTTCTCGCTCAGCTTTTTCATCCGCGCAGTGCAGGGGCTCAGAAAAAGTAATACGCTGTTAAACACCTTTTTTGACGGCCGTAACGGTGCAATCGACCGGCAATTCTGGACCCCGGATAACCCGATCAATACCTATCCGGCTAACCGCGAAGACGCCAATCCGCTGGGCGTGGGCTACTTTGACGACAAAACCAGCAATGCAAGCTTTATCCGTTTGCAGGATGTGTCCTTAAGTTATTCCCTGCCAAAAAGCATCCTCGAGAAAATCAGGTTGTCGAGGTTACAGTTCTTTGTCAATGCAAAAAACCTGGTTACCATTACCGACTGGACAGGGCTGGACCCGGAATTTGATCTCCAGAACGACCGCCCGCAATTGCGGTCTTACTTAATAGGCCTGCGTACACAATTTTAAATCTAAATCGTTATGAAAAAATTATATATCATTATGTTCTTCATTACAGGATTGTATTCCTCCTGCAAGGAAGACAAATTCCTCAAAGAAGAGCCAAAGGCAAATTTTTATGCGGATAACCTGTTTGGAAAATATGAAGGTTTCAGACTGGCAGTCAATGGCCTGCTCGATTTCCCGAGACAGGAGCGCGCAGATATGATCCAATCGGCAGAAATCGGCATCATCTGGAAAATAGGAACTGACAACGGCTGGGCCAATGCCGAGCTGTCCTGGTCGCGGGGCCTGAGTAAATATACAGAGGTAGACCTCAACCCAACTATGCAGTTCATCAACGGCGATACCGAAGGCCGAGACGGCATATTCCTCATCCTCTACAATGCCATTGGTTCCGCAAATACAATTATCAGCAGGGCCAAAAACCCTGAGGTAGACTGGCAGGGGAATTCTGAGGCAGGCAATGAAAACAATAAAAACCTCATCCTTGCCCATGCCCACCTGATCCGCGCCTGGGCATACCGTCACCTGGTTTACACGTTTGGCCCAGTGCCCATCACTACAGAAGAGATTACCGGCTTAAATTTCAGGAACGACTGGGAGCGCGCGCCTGTTGCCAAAGTGCAGGAGCTAATTGTGTCTGACCTGGAATTTGCGGCCGCGCACCTGCCAGACTATTCTGCGGATGTATTGACGCTTTCAAATGTGGTCCCCAACCATTACCTCACAGAAATGTACCTCTGGATGAACGATCCGGCCAAAGCAGAAGCGGCTGCCCTGAAGGTGACGTCCAACAGCAGATATAAATTGATTACCCAAAGGTATGGTTCCAATGCCACTGCTCCCGGAAACGCATTTATGGACCAGTTTAAAAGTGGCAATATCCTGGCCACACAAGGCAATACCGAAGCGCTGTGGATCTTCCCAAATTCGGATGTGCTGCAGCTGAATGGTGCCCGGGCAAATTCCATGCGCAGGACCTGGGTGGTAAATTACAGTGCTTTCGCCCCCTATAACCCGGAGAATGGTGGAAGGGGAATTGGCCGTGGCGCCATTACTTCATGGGGATTAAATATATATGAACCACAGGACGACCGGTTCAGTGAGTTCGCCATCAAAAAATCCTACACCGGAACTACTGGGACAGTTACACTTACCCAATCGTCAGTAGCACAAATGAATATAAATTCTACACGGTGGGCCAGCACACGGAAATGGGACTGGGTTTCTGCAGACCCCGCCAGGTGGGCAGACACACATTCTTTTGCAGACCAAACCTATTTGAGACTGGCCGATACCTATTTGTTGCTGGCCGAAGCTTATTTTAAACAAGGGAAATTGGCATTGGCTGCTCAGTTCATTAATAGTGTCCGCACCCGCTCACATGCTACGCCAATTGACGCCAGCGGATCAACAGTTACCCTGGATTATATCCTGGATGAACGTTCAAGGGAATTGGTAACGGAAGAACTCAGAAGGGAAACGCTGATCCGTACCGGGAAATTACTGGAACGGGCAAGAAACCCGCTTTACAACAAATTCACTGTTGGCATAAAAGATTTCCATGTCCTACTGCCAATACCGCAGAAGGTAATTGATGCCAATACAGGGCGAAAAATGGAACAGAACCCGGGCTACAATTAAATCAATTTTATCTCAAAACATCCCTATGACCAAGTTCAGCAGCGTATATATTCTGTTAATATTTTGTAGGCTCCATGCCCTGTCGCAGGAACCTATCCAAATGATCAGTTCCAGAACTAACCTTAGCCTTAACGGGAAGTGGAACTATATGGTAGATCCCTATGAAACCGGCTTTTATGATTACCGAAGATTACCATTTGACGAATCTAAAACCAAAGAGGGCGGTTTTTACGACAATAAAAAACAAAGTGACAAATCGGAGTTACTGGAGTATGACTTTGAGCATTCGCCTACGCTAAATGTGCCGGGCGACTGGAATTCGCAGGTGGAAAAGTTGTCGTTATATGAGGGCAGCATCTGGTACAAACGTTCATTCAGCATCAACCCAAAAAAAGACAAACAATACCTGTTGTATTTCGCAGCAGTGAGTTATGAAGCGCATGTTTATGTAAACGGAAAAAAGGTAGGCATGCACAGGGGTGGTTTCACGCCCTTTCAGTTTGACGTGACCGCCCTGCTAAAGGAAGGCGAGAACTTTGTTGTCGTCAAAGCTGACAACACGCGCAGAAAAGAGGCAATCCCTACCATTGCAACCGACTGGTGGAATTATGGCGGGATAACACGTGACGTATACCTCACCGAACTACCAAAAACCTATATCAGGGATTATAAGATACAGTTGGCCAAGGGAAAACCGGGTTTGATTGAAGGTTATATACAGTTGAAGGGCAAACAGAAATCGCAGCAGGTAACCGTGCAGATTGCCGAAGCCGCCATTAAACTAGAGGTTCAAACCGATAGCGCTGGTTATGCGGCCATCAGCATTCCTGTGAAGAAGATCAGGTATTGGTCGCCCGAAAACCCGAAACTGTACAACGTAAAAATAACCGCTGAAACCGACAACGTGAATGACCAGATCGGCTTTCGTACGATTGAAACCAGGGGACAGGATATCCTGCTGAACGGTAAGCCCATATTTTTAAGGGGAATATCCATGCATGATGAAAATCCCCTGATCCCCGGAAGACCACGCGGCGAAGGCGACCTGAAAATGTTGCTCAGCTGGGCAAAAGAACTTAACTGCAATTTTGTTCGGCTGGCCCATTATCCGCATAACGAAGAGATGATAAGGCTCGCCGATAAAATGGGTTTACTGGTATGGGCCGAAATACCGGTATACTGGACCATCGACTGGGAAAACCCTGAAACCTACCAGAATGCAGAAAGCCAGCTTAGTGATTTAATTACCCGCGATAAAAACCGGTCGAGCGTCATCATCTGGTCTGTAGGCAATGAAACCCCGCTCAGCGACCCGCGTCTAAAATTTATGAGCAATCTGGCCGCAAAAGCAAGGGCTTTAGATGATACACGGCTGATTTCCGCCGCGCTGGAACTGCACAGGGAAGGGAACAATATTATGGTAGACGATGTACTGAGCGAAAAACTTGACCTGGTGAGTTTCAATGAATATGCCGGCTGGTACTGGGGAGGTACACCAAAAGAGATCTTAAAATATAGCTTTAAGGTAAAATACCAAAAGCCGGTAATCGTCACCGAATTTGGCGGGGATGCCCTGGCGGGTTTTCATGCGGATGAAGATACCCGCTGGTCTGAAGAATACCAGGAAGCCCTCTACCGGAACCAGTTTAAGATACAGGAATCAATCAGCGGCCTGCGGGGCATGACGCCATGGATATTGGTCGACTTCAAGTCACCCAGGCGTACCCATCCGGTCTATCAGGATTTTTGGAACCGCAAAGGACTGATATCGGATACCGGCAAGAAAAAAAAGGCCTTCTACACGTTAAAGGCGCATTACGATGACCTGGAAAAGAAAAGCCACAAGGCCCGAACTGCGCCAGCCGGCTTATAGTTATTTAAATCCTGAACCAAATACCAATGAACATATTTATCAAACAAATGCCCAACTTCAAACAAAAGCTATCGCTTTCCGCGGTTTTAGTTCCCGGGTTGATCCTGTTGTCGGGCATCACATCCGCACAGGTAAAACCATCGGCAATCTATCACGACCAATGGATCGATTTTAACAAAAACGGAAAGAGAGATATATTTGAAGATCCTGCCCAGCCTGTTGATCAACGTATACACAACCTGTTGTCGCTAATGACACTGGAAGAAAAAACCAACCAGATGGCCACATTGTATGGCTATAAAAGGGTATTGAAAGATGAATTGCCCAATGCCGGATGGAAAAAACAGATCTGGAAAGACGGCATCGCCAATATCGACGAACACCTCAACAGCTTACCCCATCATCCGGAAGCCAAATCGCAATGGTCTTTTCCCTATAGCAAACACGCTGATGCCATCAACCAGGTACAAAAATGGTTTGTGGAAGAAACCCGTATGGGCATACCTGTCGATTTTACCAATGAAGGTATCCACGGGCTCAATCATGACCGCGCAACGCCATTGCCTTCCCCAATCAGTATCGGAAGTAGCTGGAACAAAAATCTTGTACGCCAGGCCGGACAGATGGTGGGAAGAGAAGGAAAAGCGCTGGGTTACACCAATATCTATGCGCCAATCCTGGATGTTTCGCGTGATCCGCGCTGGGGAAGGGTTGTCGAAACCTATGGTGAAGATCCCTTCCTGATTGCCGAAATGGGCAAGCAGATGGTGTTGGGCATCCAGGAAAACGGGATTGCCGCCACGCTCAAACATTTTGCCGCCTACAGTGTGCCTAAAGGCGGACGCGATGGAAATGCTAGGACCGACCCGCATATCGCACCGCGGGAGTTGCATGAGATCTACCTATATCCTTTTAAACGGGTGATCCAGGAAACCAACGTGAAAGGCGTAATGAGCAGTTACAACGATTGGGATGGCATGCCCGTCACAGGAAGCGCATATTTCCTGACCGAATTGCTGAGAAACAAGTATGGTTTTAAGGGATATGTAGTATCTGACAGTGAGGCGGTTGAATTTTTGCTGACCAAACACGCAGTAGTATCAGATTACAAAGGTGCCGTAAAAATGTCCGTTGAAGCGGGCTTAAACGTACGCACAAACTTTACGCCTCCGCAGGACTTTATTCTTCCCCTGCGGGAACTGGTAAAAGAGGGCAAAATTTCCATGAAGACCATCGATGCGAGAGTGGCCGATGTACTTCGCGTTAAATTTGAGATCGGGCTGTTTGATCATCCTTATGTGAAAAACCCGAAAGGCGCCGATCAGGTGGTGCATACCAAAGCAGACGAAGCTTTTTCGATGCAGCTCAACAGGGAGTCGCTGGTGTTGCTCAAAAACAGCGCTGCCTCAGCCGGAGGTAAAATGCTGCTGCCCATCGACAGGAAACTGGTGAAAAACATATTGGTGACAGGTCCGCTGGCCAGCGCTTCCGGATTTATGGAGAGCCGTTACGGCCCTGCCAATACGCAAATAACCACTGTACTCGACGGGATTAAAACACATGCTGGAAACGGTATCAAAGTAAACTACGCCAAAGGATGTGATATCGTAGACGCCACCTGGCCGGAAAGTGAAATTATTAACACGCCGTTGACCAGCGCAGAAAAGGCGTCGATTGACGAAGCGGTTAAAATTGCTGAACAATCAGATGTAATTATTGCAGTAGTAGGTGAGGACGAGAAACGGGTAGGCGAGAGTCTCTCACGGACTGGCCTGGGTTTACCCGGAAGGCAGTTGCAGCTGATCCAGGCATTACAGGCAACCGGCAAACCAGTGGTCATGGTGATGATCAATGGTCAGCCGCTAACCATTAACTGGGAGAACAAATATGTGGCGGCAATCCTCGAAGCCTGGTTCCCAAGCGGACAGGGCGGTAAAGCAATTGCCGAAACGCTGTTTGGCGATTACAATCCGGGAGGAAAACTTCCGCTTACCTTTCCAAAAACGATGGGACAGATTGAACTTAACTTTCCCTATAAAAAAGGATCACATAATGGACAGCCCGGTGATGGCCCAAATGGTTATGGTAATACGGCAGTTGTAGGCGCACTCTATCCTTTTGGTCACGGCCTCAGTTATACCACATTCAAATACAGCAACCTGAAAGTGTCTCCGCAAGAGCAAAATGATCAGGGTGATATAGAAATCTCACTTGATATCACCAATACCGGCATGATGAAGGGTGATGAGGTGGTGCAGTTATATATTAAAGACATGGTGAGCAGCGTCACTACTTATGAATCTGTGTTAAGAGGATTTGACAGGATACAGCTGCTGCCGGCTGAAACCAAAGCCGTCAAATTTACCCTGCGCGCTGATGACCTTGCCCTGTTGGACAAAGACATGAACTGGACAGTAGAACCTGGTGTGTTTAAAGTATTGGTTGGGTCATCCTCCGTGGATATCCGTCTCACCAAAGAATTTACCATTAAAAGCCTGGCCAAATGACAGGGGTATTGAACTGCCGGCGGGCAATAGCCTTGTTATTGCTTGCCGGATGCCTGTTTCCACTTACGGGGAAATCACAGCTAAAAATTAGTCCATATTTAATTGGCCAGAATGCATGGGAAAGGAAATCGGTTTTCAGGGTTAAAGAACAGATAGCCGCTGTAAAATTCCAGGCAATACGGATTGGAGGAAACACCTATGAAAGCATCAATTTTTTTGATCAGGGGGCTATAGACCTGATCGATTTTGTGCGGGCGGCAGGTGCAGAGCCGATATTACAGATGCCCCGCCATTTCAAAGATAACGAACAGGCCTATAAAGCCATTGCCTGGATCAACGGAAAAATGGGCAAGCATATCCGTTTCTGGAGCATCGGAAACGAGCCTGATCACAAAAACCAGCGGGCCAGTGAAGAGGAGGTAAGGGATTATTTCAGTAAGATCAGTGAACAGATTAAACGCTACGATCCGAAAGCTTTAGTGATGGGATTTGATTTATCATCTTATAAACTCCCATACCTCAACCGTCTATTGGGTGGGGATTTAGACCTGACTGGAAAGATTCCGGGAAAAGATTACTATTACCTTGATATGGTGACCTTCCATAACTACAAATTTAGGGATATCGGCAAGTTCGAAGCTGATGTGAAGGATTTGAAATCACGTTTGCAACAATTTAACGCCAAAAGGCCCGCAGGGCAGCAGATTGGATGGGCGGTGACCGAGTTCAATTCGCACTGGCTGGTGGATACAAAACTGGATGAAGATTTTATGCCTTACAATTTTCATAATGGACAAATTTATGCCGAAATGTACGACTTGGGCATGCGTGAGGGCGCTTTTACCATCTGCCCCTGGAGCATGCTGGAAGGTGGTGCCGACAGAGAGGGGACCGACCTGAGTTTATTTGACCTTACTGACGGAAAATACGTACCGCGTTCAAATTATTACCATACCCAGTTGCTTGCAAAGTACAGCAGGGCGAATTACCTTAGGCACCACCAGTCCGTAAAAGATATTGTGGTGATCCCTACTGCAGATGAAAACGGAATAGCTGTAATGGTGCTGAACAAAAATAAAAATACCGGGACAAACTATTCCCTAAGTTTTTCATCCAGATCCGGAGGGCAGCAGTCTGCTGCTGCAAAACCAGGAGACCCCGCGGTAATTGAAATTGAAGCAGACATTAATCAAACTTATAAAAGTCATATAGCGGCCTTCTCTACGCTGATGCTCATCTTTGACAAAAAGGGCAAACTGATCAGTAAGTTTGCTTACTCTGCTAAAGATGCAGAGGCCAGGACCGCGCCGAAAGAAACACAGAACTGATTTTGTATCGTGCAAATCACGGGATAAATAGATTTTGTTATAGTTTAGATCGTCGTTAGATATAGGAAAGTCTACGGATACTACATCATAAGTACATAGTGAGTCCACTGAAATCACCAAATTCAGTGGACTCACTATGTACTTATAATGTACTCTATATGTACCTACCTATATCTAACTACGAGCAAAAAGCGACTAAAAGTAGTTCATTGAGGAAATCGAACCCCTGTGGCCTGTTCCGCATAGCGCCAAAGTTTAGCGGCTGCAACCGGGTCTTTCGCGGATTCATTTATCTTTGCGGGTGCCGGATATCCCTGAAGTTCATTTGGTCCGTCCGGCCCATAATAACCGCCACCGGTTACCTCAGGCGATGTTGCGGCATATAGCGAAGATAACGCACCCTGCGAAGCGGGCATGAGCTCTCCAAATTGTTTAAGTGCATGATCGTAAGCCTCTCTGCTCATGTATTTTGATAAACCGGTATCAGACACACCCGGATGTGCCCCAATAGAAATCAACTGGTCACCCGTGGCCTCCAAACGTCTTTGCAATTCTATAATAAACTGCATTTGAGCGAATTTACTAATTGCATATTCCCGGTTTGCGTCGTATGATTTTTCAATTCTCAGGTTGTCAATATCCACGTTTTGGACGTAATGTTGCGCGCCACTGCTTACGGTTACGATTCTCGCTCCGGGAGTCTTTTTTAAGAGGGGGTACAAATATCCTGTTAAGGCAAAATGGCCAAGGAAGTTTACGCCAAACTGCAGTTCGAAGCCCTCATTTGTTTTACCTTCAGGTGGCACCATTATACCTGCGTTGTTGATTAGCAGATCCAGTCGGCCGTATTTGGAAAGGACAATGTCTGCAAATTGTTTTACAGCCTTCAGACTGGATAAATCTAAATTGATATAATCCAGTTGCCCTTTCCCTGGGGCCTCTTTTATCTTTTCAATGGCCTGGTATGCCTTCTCCGCATCCCTGCTTGCAATGATTACGTTTGCACCTGCCTCATACAATGCCAATGCTGTTTCGTAACCGATCCCTGTATTTGCGCCTGTGATGATGGCCGTTTTACCATCCTGTGCACTGATATATTTTTTTAACCACATGATTATTGTTTTTTATACAAAGATATCATGATATCAAGCGATCGGGATATGAGAAAGAAAGCAATGTCTATTAAAATCAATCAATAATTAGCGTACGTAATTGTTTTGGACTGGATTGGGTGTGGTGTTTAAAAAAACTTGAGAAGTTATTGGGTTCATCAAAACCCAGGCTCCAGGCAATTTCAGCAACTGACCAGTCCGAATTTTTTAACAATACAGTGGCCTCCTGAATAATCCTGTTGGCAATCAGCCTCGACGTGGTATGACCTGTGATTTCTTTCAATGCTTTATTGAGGTGATTGATATGCACATTCAGCTGATTGGCAAAGGCAGACGGCATATCCAGCTTTAGCCGCTGGTCTGTAGATTCGATAGGAAACTGGCTTTCCAATAATTCCAGAAACTGTAATGTAATACGTTCGTGGGCATTTGCGCCCAGCGTTGCATCAGCGCTTAAAGGTTGCAGTTTTTGTGCCTCGTGAATTAATTCCAGCATCAAAACGCGAAGCAGGTCATATTTATAGGGATAATTTGCCTGAAGCTCATTCTCCATTCGTAAAAAACGTTGGGTATAAGCTTCGGCTTGATCCGCGTTAATCGGAACAATGGCGTTTGTTGCATTACTGAAAACGGGAAATCCCTGTATGTTAGCGAAACGGTTAAGGAAGTCTTCTGTAAAAAGGCAGACGAAGCCCTGCTGCTGTTCGCTGATGCGCTCCCAATTGTACGGAATCATTGGGTTGGTAAAAACCAGGGTACTTTCCTTTATTTCTATACTTTGATCCGCGTAATGGATAATACTATGGCCCTTTACCAGGCTAACCTTATAATACGACCGGCGGCTGTAGTTCAAATTTTTTGGGTACGTTACCTGCATGTCCTCAACTTTGATAATGTTGAAATGCCCTCTTTCCAGGCCGGTCGAAAAGGGATGCCCTTTTATGTTTTGATAAAAGTTCTCTAAATTAAAAAAGGTTGCCATCATACAAAAGTATGAAAAACAAATCGGACTGTATTCCTGAATAATCGCTGGAATTTCTTATTTTTCTGTTGTGGACTGAATAATTTCACGTATCGTGGCTCAATCCGTAGGACTTCCTTTGTATTTCACATAAACTATCATCGAGCGGCGCTTGAACAACCGCATTTTAAACTTTCTTTTTTCGTCCAATTTCCCAAACCTGCAGTCCAAATCCAACGGCAATAGCGGCTATGCCTACGCCCTTAATCGCGTTGAAACCATGGGCTCCTGAGCGTTTATTGATGACGTTTCCTACGGTAAAAAAAACCACCCCTAACATCATAATAAAGAACCCACGTATCTTAGCGAATTTTACGCCCGGTTTATTGTTGTTTTCTATCATAGTGATCAGATCAGAGCGTATGAAAATGAAATCTTTAATTATTCTTCCTTTCCCCTAAGGTAATTTAAATTTACCTCAATTAATAGGCGTAAAGAATAAAAAAATAACAGATAAAACATTGATATAAAATAAGTTGAAACATCAATCGCAGCAGTTAACGCAGTTTTGTATAGTTGGAAGCTGTTAAAGCAGCAATCTGTCAAAAATATCGCCCCGGCTAAGTTTGCCATCTACCTTGGCGATTACCTCTACTTTAGCTCTAAGGCAAAGTTTATCATCCTCAAGCCTGTAGATATCCTGAAAGAAAACCAGTTTAACACCCTGGCGCTCCGTTCTTATTTTCACGGTAAACACATCCCTTGAAGTGAGGGAGTATTTAAAATCCATCTCAATTCTCGAGACCATCAGCAGGATGCCCTGATCGGTCAGGTCCTTAAATGAATTGGACTTAGTGAGTAAATATTCATGCCTTGCATGTTCAAGGTAATTTTGATAAACTGCATTGTTCACCACACCTTGCAGGTCACATTCGTAATCTCTTACGGCAAGCTGGATTTCATAAAGATAATCTTTCATATGCCTGCAAAGATAAGGTTCCGCCAGGCGAGATAAAACCAGAACCGCTAAAAAACATTGCCCCGCTTTCCTTGTTATCCCCTAAAAGCAGTTATGCCCGAAGGACCCTCCATCGTTATTTTAAAAGAAAAAATTTCCTACCTGAAACATAAGGTTGTTTCCGAAGCATCTGGCTACGGTAAGATCAACATGGACGACCTGTCACATAAAAAAATACAAGACTTCAAATCCTGGGGGAAACATTTTTTTATCTGTTTTAGCGATTTTACGATCAGGATCCACTTTGGACTGTTCGGCAGTTATCAGTTTCATGAGCCAAAAAAAGTCAACCCTAAATTAGCCCTGCATTTCAACAACGACGATGTATATTTTTATGTCTGTACAGTAGAGCGCCTGGATGGCCCGCTTGAGGAAAAGTATGACTTCACCGCCGACGTAATGAGTGATGAGTGGGATGGCCGCAAAGCGTTAAAAAAACTGGCTGGGTTAGGGAAACAACAAATTGCCGATGTATTGCTGGACCAGGATGTTTTTAGCGGGGTAGGAAATATCATTAAAAACGAAGTTTTATACCGTGCTGGTGTGCATCCTGAGAGTCTGGTTGGAAAGATCCCCACCGCAAGGCTAAAAGCAATCATTAAAGAGGCAAGAGCTTATAGTTTCGATTTCCTGAAATGGAAGAAGGACGATCAGCTCATTAAGAACTTTGAAGTGTACCGGAGAACCGAAACAAGGTCGGGCGGAAAACCGGTCACGAAAAAGGACACTGGCAAAAGCAAACGAAGCAGCTATTTTAGTAGCGCAGATCAGAAACTATATGTTTGATAAATAACGTTCAGTGACACTCCTTTGAGATCATTTTTATCGCACATTAACAATACTGGATATTTTTGAATTTGTGCTTAATTTAGGTAAATTCCCCATCAGAAATTAAACCTGTGCAAATGAAAAATCATGATTTTAATACCATAGAAAGTGCCGACGGTACAGAGATGGACGTCTACATCGCCCATCCGGGAGATACCGGCCATTATCCCGGAATCATCCTTTTACAGGAAGCGGCCGGCGTAAACGGCCATATCCGCAATATCGCTGAACGTTTGTGCAGCGAAGGTTATTATGTGATCGCGCCCGACCTTTATCACCGCACTGTCCGCCGCTTAGAGGCAGGCTATACAGATTTTGCCCAGGTGGCACCTCATTACCAGGCTTTAAACCGCGAAACATTAACGATCGATCTGGAGGCGTGTTATCATGAACTGCTTCAACAACCAACTATTATAAAGGGTAAAATTGGCAGTGTAGGTTTCTGTTTAGGTGGCAAGGTGTCGTTGCTGGCCAATGCAAGGTTGCCTTTATCTGCAGCGGTATCTTACTACGGCGGCGGAATGGATGAGTATAAAAACGAAATCGTTGATCTGCATGGCCCGCATCTGTTTTACTGGGCAGGACTCGACGTACATATACCCCAGGAAACGGTAGACACGGTAATGGCAGAAGTAAAAAAGGCAGGTAAAGATTATACTGCTGTAACCTATTCTTATGCGCAGCATGGTTTCAATTGTGATGAACGTGAGAGTTTCCACCGTTTTGCTGCTAATGAGGCATGGGCCAATACTATAAATTTCTTAAACAACCGGCTGAAATAACAAGCATGCCGCCTCCATGGCGGTATGCTAAACCAAGAGCGCATCACTTATAGCGCGTAACTACGCCCAATTCGGCTACGGAAATTCCTTTGCTCATGATTGGTGTGTAAGGCTGAGAATTTAAAGTATCTCGCCGGAGGTCGACGCCTATTATTACATCACATACGTAAAAAAGGAATGATTTATGGCGGCCCGGTAGATGCAATGCAGAATTGTGAAAGTGAGGCAACCTACGGCCTTTTAGAATTAAATCCGGGACAATGGAAGGTAATTCAAATAAAAAAGTATGGCAATAACTTGTTATAGTTAACTTAGCTTGTAGATGAATACATGGATTAAGTCGTTAGATATCAAAGTTGTGCTGGCATTTGCAGCAGTATATATTATTTGGGGCACTACCTATCTTGCCATTAAAATAGGGGTGGCCGAAATGCCACCATTCCTGATGGCCAGTTGCCGGTACTTCATTGCCGGTATCATCATGCTCACGTATTGCCAGATTAAAGAAAATCAGATTTTCAAAACTGACATTTTAAAAAATTTGCTTTTGGGCTCGTTTATGCTTAGCCTGGGGCAGGGGATATTGTTTTGGGCAGAGAAATATCTCTCTTCGGGCCTTACAGCCGTATTTATCGCCACGCTGCCCATCGCCTATATTATTGTGGACCGGAAAAACTGGAAAGGTTATTTCAATAGCAAACTGACAATCATCAGTATAGTAATGGGCCTGGCAGGCATATTGGTGCTGTTTAAGGACCAGACATCGCCAGCAGAAACCGGAGGAACCAATATGCAGTTGATTGCGTCGGTTGTGGTGGTCTGCTCTTGTTTATGCTGGGCAGCAGGATCAATATATTATAAGAACAATTCAGATAAAAGTTCGCTTTTTTGCGATGTGGGATGGCAGCTGATCGGTGGCGCAATTGCCTGTATCCTGATCAGTATTTTTGCAGACAACTGGGCTACATTTACTTTCCAGCAGGTATCAGTTCAAACCTGGAGCGCAGTATTTTATCTTGCTGTCGCAGGTTCAATTATAGCATTTACCGCATCATATTATTTGCTGTCGGTAAGGCCGCCGGCAATCGTTGGAACTTACGCCTACGTCAATCCGATTATCGCAGTAATACTTGGCTTTTTAGTCGCCGGTGAAAGTATTACCATTAGCCAGATTATTGGCATCATTATCATACTAGTTGCCGCTTATCTATCAAACAAAGTCAAGTTTGTTACCGCCTGAACCAGTACGCTATCCAGGTAAAAAAGGTAATAAAAAAATCCTGTTTACACGTATCATTATAAACGCGTAAACAGGATGTAGTAAATGATATTAAATGTTAAAATCTAGTAATCCAATCCGGCATAAGCCTTAAAGTCTTCGGCTTCTGCATACGCTTTGAACCGCTGAATGTCCTCACGGATCATCTTTTCGAAAACGCCATTAAACAGAGATGTAACTCCGCGACCTACACTTCCGGCAGGTGGGAAGTAATCAATCTCGATGTGGATCTCAGTACCCGTGCCATTTAAGGTCTCTTTAAACTCCACTTTTCCGGCATTATCAATCATACTGCCTTCTACCGACTGCCATCCTATATATTGGCCTTCATCTTCACGTGTAATTTGTGCATTCCATTTCAAATCTATTAAGCCACCAGGCGTATTGGCGGTCCAGAGTGAGATATCTTCATCAATTTCATCTACACTTTTTAAGTGCTTCATAAATTTAGGAAGATTGGAAAGCTCCCTCCAAAATGCATAAACTTTTTCCTTTGGTGCATTCACAGTAATTTCTTCGGTAATCACAATCGCCGCCGGATCGGTGGTGTCCTTATCCAGTTTTTTATAGATCGGGCAAATTCCTGTTGCACCGCGATACAATAAAAGGCCAGCCGCAGCAGTACCCTGCAAGCCAATAAGAGGATGTTTAGCTAAATTCTTCAGGCTTTTGTATAATAACCACCCCCCCGCTACTACAGAGAGGATCCGTTCGCCCTGATCAATATTTTCTTTCCCTGTTGGTTCAATAGACAGGTCTTTTAACCCGCTTACTATTTTATCTGTTATTTCGTTTGTCATATGTGATGTTTTTGAACAAGAGAACAATACCTCTGCACATTAGTTTTTGCTTATCGAAAAAACAATTCGTTTATAAGATTGTAGGGGGGGCTATATCCAGATTTGCTGACAATCCAGCTATCGGTAAGCGGTCTGCTTTCAGAAAATTTGATTTTTTAAAGCACTGCCTAATGTGAGAACAAATACAGCTTCGGTTTGTTAAGGTCAAAAACGCACATACGATGAACTATAAGCCCAAGCTGTTCTTAAATATTAGCCCATTGCTGACCCTTTGTTTGATCTCTATATTTTCGGCCTGTAAACAGCAAAAAGACAAAAACTCCGCTGAGCAGATCCAGGACAACTGGTACCGCAATCCTTTAATTTACAACCTTGATGTTGATGCTTTTAAAGACAGCAATGGCGACGGCATAGGGGATTTTAATGGGCTGACGCAAAAGCTGGGTTATATAGACAGCCTTGGCGTTAAGGTAATTTGGCTGGCACCATTTCAACCTACCAGCAATCAGGATGATGGGTATGACATCACAGACTATTATGGCGTTGATAAAAGGCTTGGAACCGAAGCTGACTTTCGCAGCTTTATGACTGAAGCAAAAAAAAGGGGATTGCGGATAATCATGGACGCGGTTTTAAATCATACCTCTATTGACCATCCCTGGTTTAAATCATCGCGGAAAGATAGCACATCAAAATATTATTCCTGGTATGTATGGTCATCCAAAAAACCTAAAGATTGGGATAAAGGAATGGTATTTCCCGGTACACAAACCGAAACCTGGACTTACGATGAAATCAACAAAAAATATTATTTTCACAGATTTTACGATTTTCAGCCCGACCTCAACTATGAAAACCGGGAAGTAAAAGAAGAGGCTTATAAGGTACTGCAATATTGGTTAAAACAAGGCATGGATGGCTTCAGACTGGATGCGGTACCTTTTATTGTTGATATACCAAGAACCGGCAGCGCAAATCCGGACCATCTGTTTAATATCCTTACAGAGCTGAGAAATGCGGTAAGAAAAATAAAACCAGATGCCTTGCTGCTGGGCGAAGCTAATGTTACTGCCGAGGAGAATGAAGATTATTTTGGAAAAAATGGCGAACGCCTCCAGATGATGTTTAATTTCTATGCCGACCAACTACTCTTCTACGCACTTGCAAAGGGAGAGCCGGCGGCTTTCTCAAAAGCATTGGAAGATTTCAGACAAAAACCAGCTTCGTCCCAGTGGGCGTTCTTTTTGAGAAATCATGATGAAATAGACCTTGGCAGGC
>Ga0247815_10000387_pt1 | contig 35224 bp, 16 predicted proteins | sample UWRJL194509B1_FD_181014 | JGI IMG/M metagenome (GOLD analysis project Ga0247815, IMG submission 181014) | Plant litter microbial communities from Arlington Agricultural Research Station in Wisconsin, United States - UWRJ-L194-509B-1 | ecosystem: Environmental > Terrestrial > Plant litter >...
GTTAATGCTTCGCCATTATATTTGGCCATGGTATAAAGGTTTTTATAAATCGGCAAGGCCGATTTCATTACCCTTGGTGCGTCAGTATCATGCGCCCGCAGCACAATAGGCGGCTCAGTTGTTTTACGCAGCGCTTTTAATCCATCCTGAACACCTGGAATAATGGTTTTTGTAAACCAGTCCACATCATCCTGCCCTGCACCTTCCATTGCTTCGCCAAGTGTGATCAGCAGTCCTACATTTGGATATTTTTCAACGAAAGCGGCAATAGATTTTCGCGTATAATCAGCAATCAGGGGCATAATTGGCCGGTTTCTGTCCTGCGTTTTCAGGTTATGTTTTTCTGCAAAAGGTTTAGGAATAATAATATTATAAAACATCTGAATCACCCAAATACCTCTTTTATCCGCCTCAGTTGTCAGAAAACGGTACATTTCTTCATTTTTTTTGAAGGTCTCATCGTCTACTTCAACTGCATAAGGATAGTCTTTCAGTTTTACCAGTGAAGAAAAAGGATGGCCGTTCCAGAGGTATAAAGAATTATACCTGTTTTCAACCATCATATCCAGGTACTCGACCCAGAGTTTTTTATCGTAAAACCAGGGAAATGTAGTTTCCGTATAGGGATATTCATAAACGTCCCTTCCCGGCAGGTAATCCGGTTTCTGCAGCCCGATAGCTGTTCCCCGCAGCACCATTTCCGGCTGATCGGTAAAACTTATTTTCTCTGGTAACAGCCCGGTTTTCCTTACCTGTTCTGCCAGTTCCAAACATCCGTACAATATACCGGAGTCGTCCGTCCCGGAAATTACCAGGTTTCTGTTGCTTAAAGAGGAAATACTATACCCTTCTTTACCCATTTTCAGGGAAGCCACTAACATTAAGTGTTTATCTCCGCGTTTCCCGATAAATAGGCACCGACCACTAACTGGGGGTTTAGCAGCACCGATGTTTCCACCGGATTTGCTGACGACGACATTATATTTTAAACTGCGCAGTACACCGCTGAGATGTTCAATTCCATATTTGACCCTCGGGGCAGCATCTGCAGAAAAAACAAGGGTTATTTTTTTGTCAGGTGCCATACCTGCGGTTGCAGAGGCTGTACAATAAACAGCCAGCAGGAAGAAAAAAGAGATATGGCTTAGGATTCTACTCATACTATTAATCGGGCATACAATGCCCAAAAAGGTTAAATTATATCTGGTGTACAATACGAATCCAAATATACATTTAGAGCGTTTTGGCTTATTATAGCATTTTTTCTTTATCGTATACCATATTGTCTTCTGCCGCCATCCACAGGCTGCAAGCAGGAACGCTGCTATAGCATTTTCACAAAATCATATACTATTTTGCCGAAAGCTTCGGATAGTTTAACAGTTTCATTAAATTCAATGCGTTATTTAACCGATATATAATTGATATGAACTTTACCAACCGTTGCTTCTCAATCCTGTTATTATTACTGCCAGCTGCATTCAACCCCGTTTTTGCCCAGACAAAACTGGCCTCCATCTTTACAGACAACATGGTTTTACAGCAAAAAGACCAGGTAAGCCTTTGGGGATGGGATAAGCCGGGGAAAAAAATTATTATCAATACCTCATGGAACCATAAATCTTACACTGCAAGCGCTGGTACAGATGGAAAATGGATAGCTAAAGTGGCTACGCCCGCGGCTTCAAAACAAAATTATACCATCAGTTTTAATAATGGAGCAGTGGTCACCTTAAACAACATATTGATCGGTGAAGTCTGGCTCTGCACTGGTCAGTCCAACATGGAGATGCCGCTTAAGGGCTTCAAGGGACAACCTGTTTCAGGATCTAACGACCTGATCCTGAAATCTGCAAATCCTTATCTCCGCATTTATACCGTGCCACGCTCTTCAATTACTACAGAACAGGCGAACAGCAAACCCTCCCCATGGAAAGTTGCTGGTCCGGAGGCCGTTTCTTCGTTCAGTGCCACCGGCTATATTTTTGGCAAGCTTTTACAGGAAATGCTTGATATTCCTATCGGCCTGGTAAATGTAAGTTATGGAGGTTCGTCCGCACAGGCATGGATGTCGGCTGGCACGCTCAAAGAATTTCCCGAAATCAAGGTTCCTGCCGCGACCGATACGATCAAACTGGCAAGTAAAACACCAACTACCTTATATAATGGTATGGTCCATCCCGTTGTGGGTTATGGCATCCGGGGAGCAATTTGGTACCAGGGGGAATCAAACTCCGAAGATCCAAAACTTTATGAAAAACTTTTCCCCGCAATGGTCAAAGAATGGCGCACAGAGTGGGGCGGAAAGGATTTTCCATTTTATTATGCCCAGATTGCCCCTTACAATTATAAACAGAAACCCGTAGATCTATTGTTTTCGGCTTACCTGCGTGATATACAGCGCAAATCGGTTGCCATTATTCCTAACTCTGCAATGGCCGTACTAATGGATATCGGTGAAGAAAAAAGTATCCATCCAGCCAATAAAGAGGCCGGAGGTAAAAGGCTGGCACTGCTTGCCCTGTCAAATACTTATGGCATGAAAGGTTTTGGTGCTGAAAGCCCTGCATACCAATCTTTAACTATCGATGGAAATACGGCAGCGGTCAAATTTACCCATGCTGAAAACGGGCTTACAACCTTTGGAAAGGAACTTAACCAGTTTGAAGTAGCAGGGGCCGACCAGCATTTCTATCCTGCAAAGGCGGTGATCAAGGCAGAAACTGTACTGGTATCAGCTCCTGAGGTTACTACCCCGGTAGCAGTAAGATATGCTTTTAGAGATTTTATCATTGGTGTGCTGTATGGTAATGATGGATTGCCGGTATCTTCATTCCGAACCGACAACTGGTAGTTCGATTTTTTCAGGATGATTGCGGTGTATAGAAGAATAATAATTGTAATTGCAGTCGTTTTGACTACCTGGCATGCTTATGCACAAGATAAGCGGCAGGCAACTAAAATTGGTGACTACAATCCGGTATGGACTTCCCAAAGTACAAATGCAGGGGAATCTATGCCTTGCGGTGGAGGGGATATTGGTTTAAACGTATGGGTAGAAAAAGGTGAACTGCTTTTTTACATCGCCAGAAGCGGCACCTTTGATGAAAACAATGCGTTGCTTAAATTAGGCCGCGTAAGGTTAAAACTTAGTCCTAACCCATTTGAAGGAAAAACCTTTAAACAGGAGCTGGTGCTTAAAGACGGTTATGTGAAAGTTGATGGGGCGAACGGTGATCTTTCTGCATCAATAAAAATATGGGCCGATGTATTCCATCCGGTGGTACAAATGGAGGTAAACAGCAACAAAAATATCAAAGCAATCTTCACCTATGAGAACTGGAGATGGGCAGACAGGCCACTGGCAGGGAAAGAGAACAACGCCAATTCCTGGAAATGGGCGCCACAGGGCGAAGTAAAAACATTTAAAGACAGCATATCTTTCCAGGCCAACCACATTCTCTTCTACCATCGTAACCAGGATTATACGGTATTTGATGCAACCGTTAAGCAGCAGGGGCTGGATAGTATCGAAGCTGACCTGTCTAATCCTTTAAAGGGACTTACTTTTGGGGGTGTGATGCGGGGTGAAAATCTAAAACCTTCTGGCAACTCTACGGGAAAATACCTCAATACAGCATATCGTGGATGGCAGTTAAGCAGCATTAAACCTGCAAGGAAAATCAAGATGCAGCTTATTTTGCATACCGCACAAACTAATAACATCGGCCAATGGGTGCATCAGCTGAAAAACAGTTGCACAGGCTTTGATGGTCTGCATAAGGATGCCACTATAAAATCCAGGAAATGGTGGAACAATTTCTGGAACAAAAGTTTCATTTACATCAACAGCCCAAAAAGTACAGGTGAGTGGAAAATTGCCAGGAATTACCAGCTGTTCAGGTATATGCTGGGTTGCAACGCCTATGGTTCCTTGCCCACAAAGTTTAACGGTGGATTATTCAGTGTCGATCCTGTAACGACAGATTCAGCCTACACCTTTAGTCCCGATTTCCGAAACTGGGGAGGTGGCACACACACTGCCCAAAATCAGCGGCTGGTATATTGGCCGATGCTGAAGAGCGGCGATGCACAAATGATGAAGCCGCAGTTTGACTTCTACAAAAATGCGTTGAACAATGCCGAACAGCGGACCAGATTTTATTGGAAACATAAAGGTGCATCATTTACCGAGCAACTTGAAAACTTCGGACTGCCAAATCCTGCAGAATATGGATGGAAACGTCCGGAAGGATATGATAAAGGCATGGAGTACAATGCCTGGCTGGAATATGAATGGGATACTGTCCTGGAATATTGCCTGATGATATTGGAGGCCGAACGGTATGACAGGCAAAGTATCAGACAATATTTGCCATTGATAGAAAGTTCCCTCATGTTTTTCGATGAACATTACCAATACCTCGCCAAACAAAGGGGAAGCAAAATATTAGACGGTCAGGGGCATCTGGTGCTTTATCCAGGTTCGGGCGCTGAAACTTATAAGATGACCTATAATGCCAGTTCTACCATTGCAGGGTTGAAAACCGTACTAACCAGGTTGCTGGAACTCCCGGACAATATGCTTTCTGCTGACAGGAAAATACAATGGAAACAAATGCTGGACCGCATCCCCCCTCTTTCCTTCAGGGAATTTGGTGGCCATGTTACCATTTCTCCCGCTGTTCATTGGGAAAGAATAAATAACACCGAAAGCCCGCAACTGTACCCCGTTTTTCCATGGAGCATTTATGGCGTGGGAAAACCAGGACTGGATACAGCAATCAATACCTATAAATATGATCCTGATGTTTTGAAGTTCAGGAGCCATACGGGGTGGAAACAAGACGTAATATTCGCAGCGAGATTAGGATTACGGGAGGAAGCAGAACGACTGATTCTGCTAAAGATGAAAGATGCGGACAGAAGATTCCCTGCATTTTGGGGCCCTGGTTTTGACTGGGTACCAGATCACAACTGGGGAGGATCTGGAATGATCGGTATGCAGGAGATGCTCATGCAGAGCGATGGAAAAAAAGTCATACTTTTTCCGGCATGGCCTAAAAATTGGGATACACACTTCAAGTTACACGCGCCATACGAAACTACTGTCGAAGTAGACCTGCAAGGCGGTAAAGTGAAGTTGCTGAAAGTAACACCAGAAAGCCGCAAAAAGGATGTGATCTTATCAGCTGACTTTCTGTGATATTAAGTCATTTAGCGGAATACTTTTTTTTATTGCCCTAACATCCTTATTCTAACACTGTGTTTATGGTAAGAGCATGGTAAGTTTGTGCAGACCACTAAGAAACTAAAAAGTGACTATAAAAGGAGCACATATATACGCGTTCTCTGCACTGGTGATAACCGTATCTAACCAGTCAATTTTCAATCATCAACTTTACAGGTCCGAGTAAACCTGCTTCCTGTAGCGGGCTTGCAGTTAACCGATATGGAGCAGTAGTTTTTGTGATCCTTTTTTCTTCTGGCAAACGATGATCGCCGATCAGGCGGTTTGCCCAGGTATTGGTGACTTCAATTTCAATAAGGTTATCCCCTTTCATAGTCCATTTGCTGATATCTAAACTAAAGGGTGCGGTCCATACGGTACCTGCAACGGTGCCATTGATTTTAACCGTTGCGAGGTTCGCAACCTTACCCAGGTCAAGCCATAATTTAGCCGCTGGAATTTCATTTAACCGGATCGTTTTCCGATAAACAGCTGTACCTGAGTAGTAGCGTATCAGCGAATCCGTATATTTTGACCAATCTGTTAACTCTTTAAATTCTACTTCTTTTTCCGGACCTCCAAGTGAAGGATCGAATTTTACTTTCCATTCTGGAGACACTTGTTGAAAGGAGATGAATTCACTCCAGTTCCTGTTATTTTTATGTTGGGAAAGTAAGCTGCCCCTGTGACTTGGAATCGGTTTGAAAATCACAAATACGGCGCCATTAGGATCTAATTTCAGCGGTATTACTGTACGATTACCAGAAATGGAAAAGGCATTTATTTCTTTTAAACTACCATTTACGGCATTATATAGATATGGTATTTTGCCAGCTATCCGGAAAGAAAAATTCAGGATGCGCACCTTGTCTTGCTGATTGGATAAAAAATAGATGTCTTCTGTCTCGCTTTTCCGATGATTCCATGCCATATTAGACACTCGACGTCCGTTCAAATCCTTTACCGAAAGATCTTGTTCCAGTCCTAATTTTTCAAAGGAAACATCTTTATATGGTCCTGATTCCGAAGTTATGATTACCTGTGCACCTGCTTTCTGAAGAGCAGCGACTTTCGTCCTTACTGCCGGTGACAATTTGCCTTCGCTGGGATCCATTATATTGCCCGCAGGAAAGACAAGTATGGCATAACTTGCCCCGGAAGGAAATTCAACCTTCCCGTTTTTTACCGTTGCCTCCATCAGCACTTCCGGATTAAAGGAATCGTATGCATAACCCTGAAGCGGATCGGCCCAGTCCTTCGGATCGGTTATATTCGCCGAATGCATTACCCCCACCGGAGATTCTGCTATAGGTTCACCAATATTTTCCAACCGGTGTTTTTCTTTCAGTACAACTTTATCACCAATAACTCCTGGTAACGAAAAGACCAAACGCTCAGGCAGTAATGCCCTGTGCGGATATTCTTCTCCTGTAAATACGGCTATATCTATCACCGGATTGCCCCGCTGCAACAGTTCCTGGGTCCGCGTTGCGTATTCCACCCAGGCTTTTCCTGGCTTCCACCAGGTTTGGTCACGCTGAAAATATAAGCCGACACCATCCAGCGTCATTCCTGGTTTCCTGTCTGTCCACGGATTATGGGTAAACACATGGTATACCAGCCTATTGATCCCCAGAGCATAGTTCCTGTCCTGCAAAGTTTTCAGCATCCCCGGGTGTTCGTTCCAGGCCATTCTTACCGTGGTAAATGCTTCAGCCTGAATAATATTTTTGCGATAGATATGCCCGCCTGAAACCGCGTCGAGCATATCGTTGGGTTTATCATGCGTAGGACTGTTCAACCAGAATTCGCCCATAGGCACATCTACATTTTTATAATGAAGCAAGCCATCGCTCATCATGGTAGGTGCAACACTTTCTGCGCTGAAAGTCAGTCCCTTTTTCCGCGTTATTTCTGCAAGTGTCTGGTAAAATGTATCAGCAACCAAATCTGCTATCGTTCTTCTCACGTCGTATAATACCGATTCAGATTTCTCTGCGCTTTCCAGCGGTATTCCTGCCATTACAGGAAGCCACGGAAGCAGGTCGTAACCCCGTCTTTTTTTAAATTCCGCAGGAAACACGTCCGACCAATTCTGGCTCCCGCATTCCCAGCTGTCAACATGAAAAACGCTCAATATCTTTTTTGCCAGTTCGGGCCCGGCCTGTCTGATAGCTTCTCCATACCAGGAGTCGAACTGAAGTTTTATCGCTTTGGGATTAAACTTATCAACTTCCAGCCCGGCGGCGGCCCCGCCTGTTGCATTGGTATGGCCGGTGGAGGTATGTCCCATCCTTATGATGGTCCATTTACCAGCCGGGGCCTTCCAGTTTAAAATACCACTGGCGGACAGGTTTTTGCTGATATCAACAATTTTAGCAGAAGGCACGCATAATGAAGCAGGTAGCTGTGTGTCGGTTGTAGGTTCACTAACCCGCCAAACTTCCCCGTTTTTACTTTCGTACTGATTGATTTTCGGCTCGGAGGATAAAATGAGACCTGTTAATTTCAGCGATGGTTTCCATTTGGCGGCATCGAGGTCCTCCGCCCCTGGTTCGGATCCCGCAGGATCGTAGGTAAACCTGTAGAAACGCGCCGTCACGGGTACAATTGCATGTGTAACGTCTGCATCGTTATCCTGCCAGCCATGACGAGGTGGTTTCAAACGTCCCATTGAACGGAAATTAATGCCGTCATCGCTTACTTCAAGCAATAAACGATGGGCCTGGTAGTTATTACCACCGGTACTGATCCTGATACTGCGGCAGGTGAACGGTTTGTCAAACTGGTACATTATCCAGCAGGGCTGATTGGTTTTAAATGCCGCTACCGCAGGCTGGTCATTGACCGCGCCTTTTGCTGCAGGTTTCGCCAAAGAGAGGGCTTCCTGAGTCTTATCTTTCAGGCTGGTCGTCACTTTTGGAATAAGGTCTTCAGTCGTGTAATCGTCTCCCTCCATTGCGGGATACGCATAAACAGCAATATCTTTATAATAACCCTCTTTTGTTTCCGGTTGGGGAAGTGGAATGCTGATTGATTTGCCCCCGGCCATGGTCAACTGACTGGAAACTATTTTTTGCATGGATAGGTCCGGAGTAATCCATGGCCCGCCGGCAAGTGCAAAGCCATCGCTTACATGCATACCAATCTGCAATCCTAACCTTTCAGATTCCTGAAGGGAATAACGCAGCATATCCCACCATGCAGGACTAAGTTGTTCAACTACAGGTGTAAATAGCGGTGGATTTGCCGCACCCTTTATCGGCATAAGGTAAGCCCCTCCAAGACCAGCTTCTTTCATCGCTTCCAAATCTGCGCGGATTCCTTCTTTTGAAACACTTGCCTGCATCCAATACCAAAACACCCAGGGTTTTGCACTTTTGACCACTTCGGCAGAAAGACCAACTGCTTTTGATCCTGAGGTGTCCTGGGCACTTAACCCGGCATAGTTGAGAAACAAAAACAGTATAACGCCAGCTTTCTTCATTGTAATTTAATTTTGATGGCCGCAGCCTGTAATCCATTCGAGATTGCTTTTACACTTACATCTCCCGTTTTTTTACCTGCGCGTACCACTAACATACATTTGCCTTTAAAAACCTTAATCTGGTGGCTTTTCAGGGATTCAAGACCAGCCTGATAACCGTTATCAGTTCCAACAATTTCGGCAGCGCCCGCTACAGAAAATGTGATCAGCTGATCAGCATCCGCCACAAGGTTTCCCTCTTCATCAGTTACTGTTGCGGTAACATATGACAGATCAGCTCCATCAGCTTTTAGCCGGTCCCTATCGGGCTTTAAAACAATTTTAGAAGCTTTGCCGGCGGTTCGGATCTCCGAGGACAATACTTCTTTGCCCCCTTTTCTCGAGATAGCCTTAATGGTTCCGGGTTCAAATTTTACTTTCCATGAAACATGTAAGTCATCCGTCTTTTTCTTAATTCCCAGCGATTTTTCATTGAGAAACAGTTCTACTTCATCGGCCTGGTTATAATAGGCCCATACATCTACCGTTTCGCCCGCTTTCCAGTTCCAATGCGGGAAAAGATGCAGCACAGGTTTGTTTGTCCATTCACTCTGGTACATATAGTAGACGTCCTTCGGAAATCCCGCCAGATCTACAATTCCGTAATAAGAGCTCCTTGCCGGATAAGGATAGGGAACTGGTTCTCCTAAATAATCAAAACCTGTCCAGACAAAAAGACCCGCAAGAAAATCGCGTTTTTTCACCTCAACCCAGGCCCTTTCATGCGTGGTACCCCAATAAGCAGCGGTATTATCGTAGGCAGATACGGTCCAGTCGGCATTTCCATTTTTTACATATTTCTCCTTGCCACTGCGCGGCCAGAATCTAAGCGTGTCTGACGATTGGTATACTCCCCTGGTTTCAAGCGCTGATGTAGTTTCAGAAGCGATAAATTTTTGTCCGGGAAAGTTCAGTGGCAACTTGTCGTAATCTTCGAATTTATAGTTAAAGCCCATCACATCCAGTGCACCGGCTTTCGCGATGTAATTTTTACTGCTATCAGTTTCGGTGAGTGCAGCGGTAACCAACCGGGTGGTATCCAGTTCCCTTACGATGGCTGCCAGTTCTTTCGCTATCACCGTTCCAGATTGGTCAAACTGCTCACGGATCTCGTTGCCGATACTCCAAAACACTACTGAAGGATGATTTCTGTCCCTTTTGATCATGTCTTGCAGGTCCTTGCGGTGCCACTTTTCAAAGTCAAGCGAATAGTCATACTTGTTCTTTTTCTTCTTCCACATATCAAAAGCTTCATCCATCACCAGGAATCCCATCTGATCACAGAGGTCGAGCATTTCAACAGCCGGGGGATTATGTGAAAAGCGGATCGCATTACAGCCCATATCCTTGAGTATCTGCAATTGCCTTTCCATTGCACGATGATTGATGGCAGCACCAGGTACGCCCAGGTCGTGATGGAGGCAAACGCCCAATATTTTAGTGGGGAGGCCATTCAGCGAGAAACCTTTTTTCGCATCTGATGAGAAATACCTGATGCCAGTGGTAGTATGGTATTCGTCTTGTAATATCTTTCCCTGGAAAATACGGGTGACCAGGGTATACAAATATGGACTGGCAGGCGACCATAACCTGGGCCGCACCAGTTTCAAATCCAGATTAACCTCTGTGAGTGAATCATTTAAAGAGATTGCAGACTGCTGCTTTCCTACCTGGTGGCCTAAACTGTCCAGAAGCGTGCATTCAACTACCACCCGTCTGGTTTTACCCGTTGCATTGCGGATTGTGGTCAGCTGTCTGATTGTTGCAGATGCTGATGTTACATGAGGTGTGGTTACGAAAGTCCCCCATTGCGCAATAGCGACATCGCCTGTGGTTATCAGGGCTACATTGCGGTATATGCCTGAGCCGGAGTACCATCTGGAATTAGGCTGCCGGGAGTTATCGACTTTTACAGTGATTACATTTTCTTTTTGGCCATAATGCACTAAACCGGTAAGCTCGTACCTGAAAGGGATATATCCATTTGGCCGCATTCCCAGTTCATGCCCGTTAACCCATACCTGGCTGTTTCGGTATACACCTCCGAAATCTATATATAAACGTTTGTGCCTTAAATTTTCTGCGAGATGAAATCTTTTGCGGTACCAACCTGTGCCGCCAGGCAGGGCACCACCGTCATTTCCAGCGGGGTGTTGCGCACTAAAGTTCCCTTCAATGCTCCAGTCGTGCGGCAAAGAAAGCATTCTCCACTGCTGATCGTTAAAATCCGGAGCAGCGGCGCCATTGGCATTGCCAAGAAAGAATTTCCAGCCCCGGTTAAAATCAAGCGCCAGTCGTGGTCCCGGTGTACCGTGCTGCTGAGCAGAAGCCTTTGCGTAAAAGCTGGCTGATAAAAGCAGGATCCATATCAGTTTATTGACCATTGTCTTTCCTTTCTGCCGCAGCAAAACTCAATTTCCCGGTTCCCAAATCTTTAGAAGTTGCCACAGCAATTCCTCTCTGTCCTGCTTTATTTACAGCACAGTAATAATGATAGACTATACCTTTATGTTTTACAACAAAAGATTTATGCGCAAATACTTCATCATAGGGCGTAGATGACTCAATCAGGTTGTCTCCCGTCCAGTCCGTCCAGTTTACCAGATCTTTAGAAGCTGCAAACCTGTTAAAACCTCCTTTGCGGTCATTCCAGAATGCGCCAAAGTAAAACATCACATATATATCGTCTATTTTCTGGATTACCGCGTCGCCCGTAATGCCTGCAGGATGATGTACAACCGGGTCAATTTTGTAGCGCTGCCAGTTCTTCATATCATCTGATACTGCCATTCCTATTCTTTCATACCATCTGGTTTTGATGTTATTCCTCGCAGAATCTCCATTGGCATTATAGTACATCACAAATTCATGGCCGCTGAGTTTTTTAGGGTCATGTATAACCGTGCTTTTAAAGAGCTTCCGGTTTTCCCACCACCTTACATCTTTGTCTTTTGCCGTCAGCACTGGTTTGCTGAGCCTTTCCCACTCATGTGGAACAGTAATATCCTTAGTAGTATAGGCCATTCCAATTGACAGGTCGCCCGCCTCATACCCAGTGGTATTGCCACCAAAATAAGACATCCAGAACTTCCCCTTGTACTTTTTCCAGGCATAACTACCTCCCCATGCAGGGTCCTGCAATGCGATGTATCCGGCCTTCTGCGTTCCGTCCCAACCGGTAGTGTCAGAAAAAGATAGCAGTTTGCCTTTCGTTTTCCAGTCGAGCAGGTTTTTGCTTTCCGCCAGCCAGGTCTCATAGCCCTTTCCGTCAAAAACGATGTAGGTCATGTACCATAATTTTCCCTGGCGGAACACACTCGGGCAGTCAAGTTTCTTATCGTTATTAGCCGGCACTACCACCAGCCCGTATTTGAAGGGGGTTTTAATCTCTTCATACAACCCCTGCATCTCCTTCTGGTCAAGGGACTGTGCAATTGCACCGATGCTTGTCCAAAGGGCGAAAAAAAACAACAAAGGGAATCTAAAATTGGGCATAAAATTATTTATTGTACTGTAAAACGATAGTTTCCTGATCCTACATGCAGGAGGGTTCGTCCCTTTGCATAACCATTTGAAGTTAATCCCCTGAATGGCTTATTTCCTTCCCGGATTTCCTGATTGCGGGATGAAGGCAACTCAATTGTAGCGGTGGTATTCGCAGGAATATCCACATTCAAATTGATTGCCGTACCTTCTTTTTTCCAGGCAGTTTTAATCAGACCGTAAGGCGAAGCGTAATTGGTTTCTGCATGGGTAATCCCCTCTACAAATTCAGGATGTATCCTGATTTGTTTAAAAGCAAGTGCATTTTCCTTCTGGCGGATCCCACCTATTCCGCTATAAAACCATTCCATCAGGTGTCCCAGCATCAAATGATTATTGGATACACCCGGCAAAGCCTGCCACGATTCGGTTAATGCAGTAGCCCCGTGGGCGAGCTGAAAACCATAACCGGGAACATCTTCCCGGCTATTCATATCATAGATTACATCCGAACGCCCTTCATCTTCCAGTACCCGCAAAAGGTACCGGTAGCCGATATCGCCGGAACTCAGGCTATTTTGATTTGACCTGATAGAAGAAACCAGGTGTTCAACAACATCAGCTTTGTATTCTGCTGGTACCAGTTTCATGTAAATGGCCATTGCATTAGAGGTCTGACTCCCGGTAGCATATGTTTTTGTTTTCTGGTTGAAGAATTTCTGGTTAAAGGATTTTTTAACTGCCGCCGCGAGCACTTCATAATCCCCCGCATCTTTGGTTTTACCCAGCATCTTCGCTGTTTTTGCAAGAATAGTCAGGTCGTAATAATAGATTGCGGTTGCTGTTAGCCCCATCGTAGTAAGTTGCGACACTCCAGGGGGTTTAGGGCCGAGGTCGTACCAATCGCCCAGGCCATGACTTAAAATATTCCCTTTTGCCTTGGATTTAAGATAGGCCGCATATCTTTTCATCATTGGATATGCTGAAGCGAGACCTCTTTCGTCACCATACCATTCATATAAATACCAAGGAAGAATAATGCTGCTGCTTCCCCATTCGGGAGAATCCCGGAACATATCACCTCCCCAGGTAAACACCGTATATTCAGGCGATATTTCCGGCACCAAACCCTCCGGAGTTTGCGACAACTTCATATCCTCTACAGATTTCTCCAGCAGGTTTTGTACCTGCCAGGTATACCTTAAGGCACTGCCCATTAAATGCAGCTGCTCCAGCCAGCCCAGCTTTTCACGGTGTGGACAATCGGTAAAAACACTCATCATATTGCTTTTTACCGCCCAATTGATCAGCTTTGAAGTCCGGTTAAAAAGATCGCTGGAACTGTTAAACGTTCCGGCTTCCGCGGCGGCGTTTCTCACGTGCAGCCCGGTTAATTCCTTCAGTACAGGTAAGCGCTCCGGATTGGCTTCTCCTTCAGGTATTGCACCAACGATTTGCACATGCCTGAAGCCGTAATAGGTAAACCGGGGCTGCCAGGTTTCAGTGCCTTCTCCTTTCAGGATATAGGTAAAATAGTACGGGCTTCCCGTTGCTTTTTGATTGACCGTTCCATCCACATTGAGCAATTCTGCGGGCGTAATCTTAACCGTGTCTCCTTTGTTCCCAGTTAGCTTAATACTTAAAATTCCCGAAGCATTTTGCCCCAGGTCGTACACCCAACCTTTATCTACCTTTGTAACTTTTTGCGGCTTAAAGTTTTCCATTATTTTTACAGGGTCTGCTTTTTGGACTTTGAGTTGCGGCGGCCCGGTAGTGATCAATGACCTGCTCCATTTGCTTTCGTCAAATAGAGGCTTGTCCCATCCATTCTGCTCCCGGGTTGCGTCATAATCTTCGCCGCTGTAAATTCCTGAGTAGGTTATCGGACCAGCTGCCGATTTCCAGCTTTCATCACTGATCACATTTTCAACAGAACCATCACTGTAATTGATCAGCAGCCGGCATATCATTTTTGGATAACCATATTGTGCCAGCAGCTTTTTATATCGTTTTTTCTGTTTTGGAATATAATAGAATCCATTTCCCAGCATCACGCCAACAGCATTTTTCCCTTTCCTGAGTGATTCAGTCACGTCAAATGGAACATAAAGCGCCTGTTTTTCGTAGTTCGTCCATCCGGGATCGAGAAAATGGTCGCCAATTTTATTCCCATTGATATGCAGTTCGAAATGCCCCAGCCCCGAAATGAAAAGGGTTGCTTTTGCTATTTTTTTGTCCACACTGATTTCTTTTCTAAACAGTGGCAGGACGTCATTCACCGTACCGCCTGTTTTATCCCTTTTACCCAAATGTGAAGGAAGAATCCGTGCCGAGTCGGGCATCACCTGATAGGCAATCCATTTGGCATTATTCCAGTCGCCCATAGCAAACAACCCCATCTGCCACACCTGTATTTCACTCCAGCCAGATTTCCGGCCAAGATTGTCCCATAACATCACTTTCCAGTAATAGGTTTGTGCTGCCTTGAGTGCTTTACCTTTATAAGCTACCTGTATTGATTCAGAAGACATTACTTTTTTGGAATCCCAGCTGTTTCCTATATCCTGCTTTAATAACTCAGGATTATCGGAAACCAGTATATGAAAGGCTGTTTGCAGTGTATTTCGTTTGTCTGACCGGAGCTCCCAGCTGAGATGGGGAGCTTTTTCTTCTATTCCGGCAGGGTTAGAAGTCTGTTCGCATTTCATATTTTCTGCCTTCAGTTGGGCACTGGCATGACCAGGAACGGCACCTTTGAAAATAAAAAAGATGAAGGCAAACAGTCTCATATAAAATGGCAATAAATATTTGGTTTAAACGTCAACATAGATACAGGATATAAGCCCTCCTTTCATCTAGGATCTTGCCTAAGTTTTATAAAAATTTAGCATTGAACCAAAAAGGATGTGTCAAAAATTCAGAAGGCGCGAAAAACATAACAAGGCCATTTCTGGCGAAAAACATTTTCTGTTTAACCTGTTTCTGTGATCTTTAAGTATTGCTTTTTAACAGCGCCTAAATCTTGACGCTTATTGAAACAGAACTTTGTTTAAGGTGTTGCCATTGATCAATACTTTTCTATTTTTGCTTATGCACCGTACGTCCCTGAGTATTTTTAACACGCTTTTTAACACCGAAGTTCCAAGAATTATTTTGAAGGCCGACCCTGATTTCACTATTCAGGATTACAATGAAGCTTATCAACTTGCAACTTACACCGCGGGAAAAGATTTAAGGGGTAAAAGTTTGTGGGAGGTCTATGATCCTAAAGAATCTGGTGTTACTGGAACGAATCTTTTACTGGAGGCACTGACCAAAGCTGTGAAAGAAAATGTATCGGTATTTATGCCTCCGTTTCATTATGATATCCCCGATGCAGACGGACAAGGTACTGTAAAAAGCTGGTGGCAACTGGAAATCATACCTATTCCCGGCGAAAATGGTACGCCTGAATTTTTGCTAACTACTACCTACAACATTACCCAAACGGTGTTAAATAAGGAGGCGCTGGAACAGGTAACCCTAAGTGAAAAGCAGCTAAATGAAGAACTGGCTACTTCTAATGAAGAACTGGCCGCAATAAATGAAGAACTCAGTTCAACTGTTGAAGAACTTACAACGGCCCAGGACAATCTATTTCAAATCAACGGCAAACTTGAGTCGCGCGTAGCAGAGAGAACAAAAGCACTTTCGGATACAGAGAGTAGTTTACGCAGCCTTGTGATGAGTGCACATTACCCATTAATGATCCTTAGAGGCCGCGAATGGGTAATTGAGATTGCCAATCAACCCCTTGTAAATCTTTGGGACAAAACTATCACAGGGGTAACCGGCAGGCCGTTAATGGAAATTCTCCCCGAAATTGAAGACCAGCCTTTCCCAGGATTTCTTCGCCAGGTGTACGACAGTGGCGTTGGTTATGGACAGGAAGAACAGATATTCCATTACAATTCTCCTGATGGGCCCGCCACCAAATATGTGAGTTTTTATTACGACCCAATGTTTGACAATCAGGGACAGGTATGCGGGATTATTGTTGCTGCAGATGATATCACTGAAAAGGTGAGATCGAGGCAATTACTTGAACAAAGTTATAAGGATCAAAAAGAACTCAATGATAGAATAAGTACCATTAACGAAGAACTCGCGGCCACTAATGAAGAACTTTCTGCCTCGAATGAAGAACTGGTCAATTCAAAAAGAGAACTTGAACTGAATATCAAAAACCTGGCAGAGAGTGAGGCCCGTTTCCGAAGCCTGATTACACAGGCACCAGTAGGAATATGTGTGATCAGGGCATCAGACCTGATGATTATGGACGTAAATAACAACTACCTGCAACTGGTGGGGAAACCGCTCGGGGAGATGCAAAACCGAACCATTTGGGAGGCAGTACCTGAAGCAGCCGCAAATTATGCACCGGTGATGAATACGGTAATTACTACCGGAGAAGTTTTTATTGCCAACGAACATGAACTCATATTGATCCGTAATGGCGTACCCGAACATGTATTTATAGATTTTGTTTACGAACCGGTTAAAGATGCCTCAGGGAATGTGAATTCTATTATGGTAGTTGGCATTGATGTTAGCGACAAAGTGTTGTCACGAAAGAATATTGCCGATATTGAAGAACGGATCAGACTGGCCGTTGAAGCAGCGGAAATAGGCACATTTGATCACGATATTATTAATGATACTATTGTTACATCTGAACGTTGTGACGCAATTTTCGGGTTTGATAGCCCGGGTTCGAGAAATGATGTGTTGAATTCATTTCATCCTGATGATAAGGCAATGTCAGATGCTGCGAGGGAAGAAGCCTATCGTACGGGAAAAATGTATTATGATACCAGGCTGATTTATCCTGATGGATCGATCCACTGGGTTAGAATTAACGGCCGCGTTTACCATGATGAGGATGAGAAACCAGTAAGGGTTTTAGGCACGGTGCTTGACATTACCGAATTCAAACGCCTGCAACAGCAGAAAGATGACTTTATTTCGATCGCAAGCCACGAATTGCGTACACCCTTAACCAGCCTCAAAGCATCACTTCAACTACTGGAGCGCGTAAAAGATAAACCACAGGCTACAATGGTACCCCGCCTCATTGAACAGTCGAGCCGGAGCATGAATAAAATCAGCGACCTGGTGGATGACCTGCTCAATGTAAGCCACATGAACGAAGGCCAGGCAAAACTGAATAAATCTCTTTTTACGATTTCTACCATGTTAAACGATTGCTGTACACACGTGCGTGCAATGGGCGACTATAATCTGATATTTGAGGGCGACCATGAGTTGAAAGTTTTTGCGGATGAACACCGTATAGACCAGGTGGTAGTCAATTTTGTAAACAACGCAGTTAAATATGCCCCCGATTCCCTCGAAATTTATCTCAAGGTGGAAAAACGGGGTGATATGGTCAGAATTGAGGTAAGAGATTCAGGTCCTGGTATTCCGGCCGAAAAAATTCCTCATCTATTTGACCGTTATTACAGGGCCGGCAATGCCGAACTGCAGATTTCGGGACTGGGTTTGGGCTTATATATCAGTGCAGAGATTATCAAACGACATGGTGGTGAAATTGGAGTGGACAGCGAATTGAGCAAAGGCAGTACTTTTTGGTTTACCCTTCCTTTAGAGGGAACGATTGACCTTTGACGACGAAACACGCGGACGAATAAGCTGTATATGTTGATTAATTTTATAATTAGCTTGGGGATTGAAAGATCGTTTTCAAATATTTGGTGTTCGCGCCAAAGTTCTCCGTTACACTTTTAGGATTTTTTGCATCCCGTGAGCGCTCTATCACCAGCCAGCCTCTCCAGTTCATTCGGTCAAGCGTCTGTTTTACCTTCATCATATCCAGGCGTTTATTGTCCTGCAGCCAAACACCATCTTCATCAGTGCAGTGAATCTGACAGATGTTTTTACGGCCAAGGATCTTTAGCTCAGTGATAAGGTCTCGCCCTTCTTTCAAGGGATTGGAGAAGTTGAAATATATTTTTACAGACGGGGATCCGATTTCCTTTAAAAGTTTCAGTTCCTCAGCTGCCGGCAAGGCAGTTTCAATGCCAATTACTACTCCCGCTTTTTCTGCCATGTCGCCGGCAACGCGCAAACGTTCTACCAGGGCGGGGCGCAACTCAGGATTTTTCTTCAGATCACCACTGATACCCAGTGGCAGGAAGGCCACTTTTACATTCATCTGTTTCATGGTGGTAATGCAGTCGCCTATCATTTGTTTGTACGTAGGCCTGGTGGCGAGCGATTGTGCATAAAACCCGGTCATGGCCAGTGCACATATTTCCAGCCCCAGCTCCTTCGCCTTATCGAGGTACTGCTGCCTGATCAGCGGATCCGCCAGTTTATTATCGAAAGTATCCCGATTCCCAAGTCCCCCCATATCAATCTCCAGACCATCCGCCCCTATATCTTTGGTAAGCTGCAGTGCGCTGATTTTCTGACGCTTCAATATCATCAGGTCGATCACTGCAATTTTGTAACGTTGTTCTTTTTTCACTGTCAGCGCAGCACTCAAAATACCAGGAAAACATATGCCAGCTGTTGCCAATGCGGCCTGCGTGATAAAATTCCTTCGGTTCAAATTGTTCATACGCCTTATTTAAATAATTTTTCAAGTTGATCAAAGCCCATCATGGCATTCTTTGGCAGGTTCTCGCCATGTTTACCAAAAACATATAATTCCGCGGCATCTTCTATTTTTACAACAGATTCATCATAATTGCCTTTAACATCTTTAACCAGGGAAGTTTTCAAGCCAAACTGCGCGACAAGAAAATCGTATAGGGCTTTACGTTTCGACACACCAAAATCGTGGCCCTCATCCGGCAGGTGTACATTTTGCACCAACGCGCGCTCCCCATAAAAATCATAAATCTTTTGAAGGTAACCATAATCGTGCTGCGGAAAATGGGCCGTCCAGTCTTGACCGTCAGAAACAAACAGCTGAGGGTTTGGTGCGGCCATTGCTGCAATTTCTACAGAATTTGTCCCCTGTCCGCAGGAATAAACTGGCATCCCGCTTTCACAGGGACAGCCTCCATAAAAGTAAGACGAAATAGCCACCACTGGGGCCGACAAGCGGATACGTTTGTCCATCGCGGCCATCAATACGGTGTGACTACCTGCACCTGATCCTCCACTCATTCCTACTTTGACGGTATCAGTTTCAGGCAGCGAAAGCAAATAATCCATTATCCTGATCGCCCCCAGGGCTTGCACCGTCTGCGCCAGGCTGCGCCGGTGGTCGGCCTCTTTAAATTGCAAAAGCGACTCTCCCCAGGCAAACAAATCATAACTGAATGCCATAGCGCCCATCCTGGCAATCATCGCACAGCGGATCTGGCAATCTGCCCTGTACCGCTGTTGCTGCCAGTGCCCATCGGGGCTCAGTACCAGCGGAATTTTCCCTTTAAATTTCTGCGGACGGTACAATGATCCGTTGATGTATAAACCAGGCAGGATTTCCAGTGCGATATTTTCAATGGTATACCCATTCATTACGCGGCGATTGGCAACAATTGGTTTTGAATCTGGTTTTGCTGGTAACGGGGACAATTTCAATGCTTTATATAACTCCGGACGCAATAATTGCTTCCGCTTTTCCCAGCTCTCTTTGTCAGGCACTGCTGCCGACAGCCTGTCCAGCGTTGCCCAGCCATCAGCCACTTCCCAGCGGTAATACTCATAGGTTTTCAGCTTATAAACATTGTCCTTTTCTTTGTTCACTTTCAGATCAAGCGGGGTCAGCACATTGTTGAGCGTTGCGTCCAGGTTATCCCTGAACCTCCATTCCGCATATTTTACCTGCCGGCCTTTTACCAGGTCGTCAGTAAATTTTATTTTCACCTTAAACCGGTCCTCTATTTGATGGAGCACATCTGCAAGTGGTACCTGATATTCATCGTCGGAGTTTTGCGCTAACACCACTTTCTGGCCCAGCAATAACAGCAGGTAAATAATGATCAGTTTTCTCATGGTTCTTCAGATTTACCTTCTTTTACAACCGGGGCGGTGTATCCTTTCACGGATGGCCATTCGCCGTTTTTTATCCTTTTCAATTTCAACCTACCTGGGTCTGCCACTATATGCCTGATCTTTTCCCTGCGCCAGGTGTAAACAAAATGGAGCAGCCCGTCAGCAGTTTGTATCACTGCCGGATAGGAATACTGGCTGATTGGAGAATCTTCAAGGATCAGGGCAGCATCCCATACCTCACCACCTTTTGATACTGCCACGTTCAATGGGGTTCTGGCACCTTTGGCCAGCGTACCCGGAGGTAAAACATGATTGTAAACCAGTACATCCCTGCCATCTTTCATGGTCAGCGCATCTGTCCCTGAATTGTTGTTGGGGAGCGATGTGGCGACAAGGGGCGACCAGCTTTCGCCATTATCATTGGAATATGAAGTGATCAGCGCCCGGTTACGACTCCTGGCCAGGAGCTGTAATTTGCCATGTCCGTGGTCCAGGATACTCGGCTGAATGGCCCCAATTGTTTTTCCTGCATCTGGCAAAAACACTTTTCTCCAGGTCTTACCCTGATCTGCAGTTACTTCAAAATGCAATTTCCATCCGCCTTCACCTTCGGTGCTTGAAGGACAGAACAGGTTACCATTGCTTAACAGGACAGGTTTATTTTTCACGGGACCAATATATCCCTGAGGTAGTTTGCGGGGTGCCGACCAGGTTTTGCCCTGATCTGAGGAACTGCACATCATGCCCCACCATTCCGATGGCTTAGGGCCGATTTTGTAAAACAAAAGCAGCTCCCCGCCCGGAACCTGATAAAGTACGGGATTCCAGGTAGGCAATCTTGGGCCCTCAGATTGTACGCCATTTGCTACGCTGAAGGGCGCCGTCCATTTTCCATCAACCATACGGCTCACGTAAATTTCTACATCAGGATTTCTTTCTTTAGTCCCACCAAAGAATGAGACTACCAGACCAGCTGGAGTTTCTGCTATTGTGGCCGAATGACAGGAAGGAAAAGAGGCCTTATCGTAAATAAATTCCTCCTTTAACACGCCACTTTGCCATTTTTTCAGCTGTGCATATCCGTTTGAGGCAGCAACGGAAAACAAAAGCAACCACACAATTTTTTTCATACTCAATCTAATTTACTGAAAACTCATATTCACCGGAACCAACCTCCAGAATGGCATATCCATCCTCCATTTTAATGAAGCGTACGCCCTCGGCATCTTTTACTTTTTTAGTACCCTCCCTAAGCAGCTCTGCTGATGGTACAGGAACTGCAACCTTCGCAGTTGTATTTACAGGAATAGTTATACTCCATTTAAAATGTCCTTCCTTATTTGTCCAGTTACTCTTTATCAATCCGTAAGCCGATTCAAAGCTGGCTTCCACATGAGATAAACCGGCTACAATGCCAGGTTTCATCTCAATTTTATTAAAACCGGGCGAACCAGCTTTAATACCTGCCAGGTTTTCGTAATACCAAATCATCAGGTCCCCCAGCAACATCACATGGTTTTGTGAATTCATTCCGGGATCTGCAGTATTTCCGTTCCACAATTCCCAGATCGTTGTCGCGCCATTGTCCACCATATAGCCCCATGAGGGATAAGTGCGGTTAGTGGCCAGGCGATAAGCCAGGTCTGGACGCCCGTTTGCAGTCAGTCCCCGCATGAGCCATTGCGTACCAATTACCCCTGTACTGATATGGCCCTTATTTTCCAGTTCTATCTTATCCGTGATTTGCCTGAACAACTTTTTCTCTTCACCTTCAGGCACCAGGCCAAAACTGAGTGGCAGCAAATTAGCGGTAACCGTGTTATTGCTGTATTGCATTAATTCCCGGTTCAGGAATTTTTTATTGAAGGCTTGTTTTAAAGTTGCTGCCGACCGGGCGTAGGTTTTGGCATCTTCATCCAGGTTTTGCAGCAGCGCAAAATGCTGCATCAGCAGCAGGAGTTTATAATAAGTAGCTGTGGCCAGCAGCATGCCATCTGTTTTACGTGCCGGGTCCTTAGAAAAAATGAGCTCTTTCGCTTCTGGTGGTACACACCAGTCGCCATATTTGTCTTTCGTAATTATACCATCGGCCATATATTTTTCCTGCATATATGCCATCCATTTTTTCATCGAAGGATAGTGTTTTACCACAGGCCGGGAGTCACCATATTGTTGCCAAACCATTTCTGCGATGGTAAGGTAAGTTGCCGGCCAGGTCACATTATCACTATAATATCTCCAGAAAGCTGGCGCAACATCGGGAATACTGCCGTCCGCTTTTTGCGATTCCTGTATATCATCCAGCCATTTGTTATATAACCTTCCATTATCAAACAAAAAACTTTCTCCATAGGCTCCCGTAGTACGGTCGCCCAACCATGGCTGGCGTTCATTCCGCTGGGGACAATCAACCGGCATACCTTTGTAATTACTCCTGATACCCCACCAGGCATTTTTATAGATACTGTTCAGTGTCCCGTTTGAGGAAACAAACTGTCCCGTGGTTTTAATATCATCGTAAACTACCCTGCCTTCAAAGTCTGCTATAGCAGGTTTCCCCGGATAACCGCTTACTTCTACATAACGAAAACCATGATACACAAAACAGGGCTCCCAAGTTTCTTTGCCAGTTCCTTTAAGTGTATACTTATCCGTGGCCATGGCATCCCTTAGGTTCCTCACAAAGAGTTCGCCTCCGGCCTGCAGGGTCTCGGCAAAACGCAGCGTCACCACCTGGCCAGCCTTTCCTGATACGTTCATTTTTATCCAACCTGCCATATTCTGTCCCATATCCAGAATATAAACCCCCGGTTTCAAAGCCTTAATAGAAACAGGTTTAATTGTTTCCATCACCTTCATATTTTCATTCATTTGAGCGGTGGGTATACCAACAGCTTCCTGCACCAGCTGGGCTTTCTGCCAGTTGGTATCCCTGAACCCAGCTGTGTTCCAGCCTGGCATTTCTTTCATGGCGTTGTACTCCTCCCCATCATATTCATTATTTGTGCGGATCGGCCCATCAGCCGTCATCTTCCAGCTGTCGTCTGTACTGATGGTTTCTTTTGTCCCGTCGCTATATTCAACTTCCAAATTCAGCAACATCTTCGGATAACCGAACGTTTTGATCTTATACGGTTTGTAGTCCTGCCGCATGGTATAAAACCGTCCGTTTCCAAGTACTGTTCCAATTGCATTTGTACCGGGGACCATGTATTCAGTGACATCAAACGTGTTGTATTTTACACTTTTATTGTAATCCGTTGGTCCCGGTGCAAGCACCTGATCGCCCACCTTTTTTCCATTCAGGTACAGTTCGTATAAGCCGAGGCCGATGATGTGGGCAGTGGCCGACTTCAGCTTTTTTCCTGTTTTAAATTCTTTGCGGAAATACCGTGCAGATAATCTCGAGAACTGGGTTTCCACATCACCCTTTGCGGCATGGTCCATCCCTATCCAACGACCTTTCCAGTCGCCAGCGTACAACAGCCCCATGCTCCACAATGCGGGGCTGGTCCATTCGCTTTCCCCTTTATTGGTCCAGATCTTCACCTTCCAGAAACATTTCATCCTGCTTTTCAGGGGCAGGCCAGTGTAAGGCAGGTTTACCGAGACCGGCGAATTAATTTTTCCTGAATCCCACAGATCGCCTTTGTTTTGTGCGAGTATTTCTGGTGCAGAAGCTACCAGCACCTGATAATGCGTTTGTACCAATCCTCTACTATTAGCTGAGGTAGTCCCCATACTGATGCGCCAGCTCAGGTAAGGCTTAACCTGATCAATTCCAACCGGGTTTTCCCTCATTTCGCAACGCAGGAAATCTACCTTAACCTGAGAAAAGGAACAAATGCCGTACAGCATCATCATTAGGATCATGGCTGCTTTTTTCATTTTTGCTTTTCTGTTGTTTTACCAGAAAAATCGAAATATAACACCAGGTGTTTTGTTCTTGATTTCTCTTTTTCATAGTCGTAAAAAATATTCTTCATGCCCATGGGGCCTGTAGTTTCAGGCTTTTGCGTTTTTGTGCCGATGCCAGAGATGGCCTGCATAAAGGAAATATCACCCGATGGGAAGGCCGGTTCCAGATTACCATAAGGATCGTCAGACTTTTTAGGCGTGAACAAGCGGAAGAAAACATCCTCCTGATCAGTTACAACCGTAAAATCGTGACCCGTGGTATGGAACTTTAACCAGTACATATTGGAATGATAACCTTTAAATTCAGGATAATCATTTGGATATTCTCCTGTCGCCGTATTGTTGTATAGTTTGTTCCACACACCAAAACTATTTCCTTTCATCCTGTTTTTCCATACCCTGTGTGGCCCGTTCCCCATATAGGTAACGCCCTTGAGCTGACTTTCAGGGAAGGAGAAATTTACACCTGCAAAATTAGTGAAATAAGCACCCGGAAAATAGGCCACTTCCATTCTCACCCAACCTGAGGGATAAACTTTCCATTGAAGGGTGTTGTAATGTTTTTTCTTTTCAAATTCCGAGGAAATAACTAAAGTATCGCCATCCATACGCTGGTTGAACTGCTGGAAATTGTTTTCTCCTTCCTGCAATACAGGCCCTTTGCTGAAAGGAATATCACCTTTTTCATTACCGGTTTTTTCAAGAATACCTGTTGTTGCATTGATGGAAAGATGGATACCCTTAACCGAAATATCAAAACGTCCTTCCTTTTCGGCAACTACGATTCTTGTAGTGTTTTCCGCCGGGGTCCCCAATAAAGACTGGTTTACTATATTTTTGGCCACAAAATCGGGCCGTACAACCGGATAACTCCAGGTAAACAGGATTTTGTGCTGAGGGTCACGTACGGTCAGGTACAATACATCGTAGCTATTCCAGTTTGCCGGCAACGACAGCGTTAGCTTACCCTTTGCAAGAGGTAAAATATCCGGTGATACTACCACTCCAGAATCGCTCTTTGAAGTGTTGTTCTGCTGCTTAAGGTTAAGGCCTGCGGCCTGTGGTTTCGATACAAACTTCTCCAGTTTCCAGCTGAAACTGCAGTCTTTCAAATTGGTAAAGGCATAACGGTTTTCCAGATCAAACGTACCGTCAAAGCCCGCAGCAATTTCACGGTGTTCAATAAACACCGGGCTCCAGATTTCTTTAATTGCATAAAAGCTACCCTCCTTTTCATGAAAGGGCCCAACAATACCATCAGCACCATGGTTCCCGTCGGTGTCTATCCTGCCCTTCTGGTCAGAACGTACCACGCCCTGGTCTGCAAAATCCCAAAGAAAACCGCCGGCCGACAACGGATTTAACCACATTGCTTTCCAGTAGTCTTCGAGTCCGGCACCATGTCCGCCATCGTACATCCCGTGCAGAAATTCTGTTGGCATGATAATGTTATGGCCATGGTCGTAATTTCCAATTCCATAATTGTACTCGCGATAATGCTGGGTATCAAATCCGCTGAAAACCTGCCAGGGATGTATCACTGGTCTTTTCTGCAGGTCATGCATGCTGAAAAGTGTATCCAGTTCCAGGTTATGGCCACCTTCATTGCCATTTGCCCAGAAAATAATAGAAGGATGGTTTTCGTCATGCGGGATCATTTCCTTCAACAATTTTGTACCAGTGGGCGTATCGTAATTTCCATGCCAGCCCGCCAGTTCATCCATTACATACAGACCAAGTGAATCGCAAACATCCAGGAAATGCGAATCAGGCGGATAATGCGACATGCGGACCGCGTTCATATTCATTTCCTTCATCAGCAGTACATCTGCAACAGAGATCTTTTTGTTGGTGGTCCTACCCGAGGTTGGCCAGAACGAATGCCGGTTTACACCCTTGAATTTTATTTTTGCGCCATTTACATAAAGCCCGTCCCTTTGTTTAAGCACAATGGTGCGGAAGCCTGTTTTCTGTTTCACCTGATGCAACATTTTGCCATTCTCAAAAATACTGATGACAGCAGTATATAAATTAGGATACTCTGAAGACCAAGGTTTAACGCCCTGAAACTGCGTTTGAAATGGTGTTCCGGACAGATCAGCGGTGGCACCACTTGTTTTAAGTTCCTGACTGAAAGTACTTCCTATTTGTTTATGTTCAGCATCAAAAAGTTCCAAAGTAAACAGGCTTGCCTTTCCCTCAGCAACAATGCGCCCCCTGAGTGTTCCGTCAGCTTTTGCATCCAGCGCAACCCTTTCTAAATGATCTTTTGGCAATGCCTCGAGGAATACCGGACGAAAAATCCCGCCAAATAGCCAGAAATCTGCATGACGTTCAGCAGCATTTACCGAAGCGTTTGCTGAATGTTTGGATACAGTAACTTCAAGCAGGTTTTCTTTACCATAAATAAGGAGCTTGCTGATATTGTATTTAAACGAATAAAAAGATCCCTGATGGACATTACCCGCCAGTTTGCCATTAACTTTTACTTCAGTATCGGTCATTGAGCCCTCAAATACGATGTTGATCTTCTTGTCGCCCCAATTTGCAGGGACTTTAAATTTATGTTTATATAATCCTTTTTCCTTTCCTCTCAGGCTATCGGGGGCGAAGCCATAATCGTATTTACCGAAGCCCTGCAATTCCCAGTTAGAGGGTACCGCTATCGTAGACCACTTTCCCGAATGCTGTCCCGCGGTACAGAGGAAGTCCCATTTCACAGTATCATCGTTTCCGGTTCCCGATAGAAAAATCCTTTCCGTTTGTTGCGCCATCAGATCATGTAAACCGGCAATGGCAAAACAAAATACAAGTATCAGTATATTGGATATTTTCATTTTTATTGCTTTTCTGATTTAAACGACTGTATATAAAATATTGCTTCCTGATCGGCTTCTCCAGCCTCCTTCAGGTCAAAATCCTGATCCGTTGCCGTATCTGCATCAGGGAACCGGCGCGGCCCACCGGTTCTAAAACTTACCCTTTCGATAGCTGACAATGGCGCAAAAAATATCTTTGAGCCCTTTTTTTGTCCGTTAACCGTAAGCTCATAGGAACGCGTTACCGTATTGAGCTCTACCTTAATAGAGTATTTTGTGTTTTTTTTATAACTGGTGACCCCTGATAAGCGGTAACCGGCTTTTGTTTTTAACTGCCCATCCGCGTCAAAAATAAGCCTTACGCCGGGCTGCCCCTTCCCGTCAGTAAATTCTATCTGCAACATTCCATTAGCAGATTGGGCTGGTATCACCGTAAATTCCACGGTAATGCGTTTCGACTTCTCAACTATGCGATCAGCTTTTGCATAATCAAATTTATCGCGGTCACGAAGTGTGAGTGCCTTCTTGCCATCCGGCCCATTTTCAATTCCTGCCTGTGCCCAAAGCGGACTAAAAATATTCCATTGACGCAATTCTGATCCGGTTTTCATCTCCTCAAAAACTTCCGCCACACCACCCTTAACGGTCGAAGTAACAGGTACAGGGACCGAAGCCACCCAAATATCCTCTTTGTTCATACTGTAGGTTACCCACATATTCCCGTCAGGGGGATTCCCGTCTCCTTCCTGGATTCCCCGCACATATTGCGGTCCGTATGATTTAAAATTACCGCCATAACGCATTGAGGTAATCTCCCCGTTCAGCAGCAACAAATCCGTAAAGTTGATGCCGTCATCACTGGTAGAAACCGCCAGCGGCCAGCGGAATTCTGAGGGGTTATATACTGTAGCATAACGACCGTCCGATGTACGTTGTCCCCATATTTTAGCATTGCTGTTTACAAAACCAGGGGCGCGCAAGGGATTAAAAACCCAGGTCCTTCCCTCATCAGTGCTGATGGACGTCAGCGCATTTTTCCATAACCCTACTACCCTGTGGTCTGCCAGGTGGTAAAAACTAAATGCTTTAATCGGCCTCTTGAGTGGGATAAGGGGGTCATTACGGTCTGCTTCTTCCACCCATTGCTGCATCATCAGCGGTTGCGCCATCAACTCGTCACATGCTGCCACAAAGCCTTTGTCTTTACTGCTGTTATACAATGGATAAGCAGATTTCGATTTGTCCCACGATGCATTATTCCTGATAAAATAGATTGGCCCATATTTTCCACCAGGTAATACTTCGCGCACTACCCGTCCTATCCCGTTTCCGTCATTGGGGTCATCTTTGGCATCCATGGCCACACCATAATAGGCCTGAACCAGCAAGCGGCCTTTTTTGCTGGTATAAAAACCAATGCGCTGGTGCATAACCGCATAAAGGTCATTTGCCACACCCGGGTAGTCTTTCTTTTTAAAGCCATCCGGAACTTTGTAGGGCGGAAAAACGACTTCAGGTGCCGACCAGCTAAGGCCGTCCTTTGAGGTTATCATCATGGTTTTCCCCGGTGGGATATGCTCACCAACGGGCGTGCTCAAAAACTCCAGGTAAAAAGTATGGTTCCAATAAGCCAGCATGGGGGCGTGATTATATGTCCAGTTGTGTCCACCTGCCATCTCAGGGTGCTCCCTATTGGCACGGAAAGCTTGAATATTGTGCACACCAACTGCCGGCATCAGTTGCCCATGATGGTAATCCACATTAGAAAGTGTTGTGCCGGTATAACGCACTGTGTCCTGTGCGCTTGTAATTACAGGTACACATCCCAGCAAAGTAAGGGCAGCGAATATTCTTAAACCTCTCATGGTGTTCGTTTATTGTTTGCGGCCTCCTTTTTTAACCCTTTGAGAATGCGGGAGGTCGATTTAAAAATAGTTCCGTGTTTATGTCCTTCCGGAACGCTGATACCGGTAGAAACATCTGTAAATGATTTAAAGTCTTCCGTACTGTAGGCGGCATATCTCTTTTCCCCATAGGCATCGTAATAGATAAGCCATTTCCCTGCAACCTTTACCACTGATGGCCCTTCAGTTAGTTTACCACTAAAAGGCGCCGAAACATTTGTGTAAGGCCCCAGGGCAGAGCTGGCAAAAGCCACTTTCAGGTTCCGGTTGGCGCGGGTATTGTCTTTCAGCACCAACACATAATCGTTTGCTTTTCGTTCTGCAATTACTGCATCAATCACACTAAACCCTGGATCGAGGAATAACTTTGCCGCTGTAAAATCCTTGAAATCTTTGGTCCGTGTATAATACATTCGCTGATTATTGTCCTCTTCTTCCGTACCTTTTGGAAAACGGTGCGGAATGGCTGATGCCCAAATAATGATAAATTGCTTTTCTGCCGGATCGTAAAATACTTCAGGTGCCCAGACATTCACCGTTTCCGGTTCATTTTCCATCACATTGATGAGCCGCTGGGCAGACCAATGTACCAGATCGGGCGACGAAGCATAACCGAAACCCTTATCCCCTTTCCAACTGGAAGTCCAAACCAGGTGATATATCCCGTCAGGGCCCTGTACAATTGAAGGATCCCGCATCACCTTTTGCTTTCCGGCTTCAGGCTTTAAGAAAATGTGCCCCAGGTCGTTCCATTTATAACCGTCATTGCTGTACAAAAAACGCAGGCCCTCATTTGCAGGCTCATGAAAAGACGTAAAAAGGTATACCTCTCTTGAGCAGGAGCACAAACAGCCATATAACAGAGCAATTGTGAGGATTTTCTTCACCTTCATACCAACCTGCAGTTTCATGATTTACGCGTTTACAATTATGAATTAATACTATCCAGGATCAACACCCAGTCATTGCCATTCTTTTTATCACCGGGTGGATTAAAGTTTGCGATACCGGTGTTTGCTACATCCTCCCCTTCAATCGTTTTCCCGTTGCGCGGGTTAAACCAAGATACCTTAACTTTGTTACCCGGTATTTTACCCATCTGTAAAGAAAAATCCCTGCCTGTATACGTATAGGCCATGATGTATTCTTTTCCACGCGTAGCTGTCACCCGGTCATATTTCAGTCCCACTTCACCCGCAACCAGTGATTGATCTGGTATCCTGTCAAAAAATGGCCTTGACAGCATCAGCTGTTTCAGGTATCCCATTTGTGATGCGCCCGGGGCATTCACTGCGGATGTCCAGAGTTCATCAGAACCGTAGGCACTTTCCTTATCCTTTGTCTGATGCATCTGCATTACCGAGTTTTGTCCGTAGGTATAACCGAATGCGCCGGCGAAAACTGACCAGTATCCATACCTTCTTACATCAGCATCAGTCCAGCGGGGCTGTTTGATGTCGTGTAAGCCCTGTGGGATACCTTCATAAGAAGGTTCCCCGTCGATAGTTGGTTTAGCAGGTTTGAGTTGATAGTCAGTTGCAATATATTTCCAGTTATCTTCCCCATAGTGGAGCTTTTCCTTCTTTGAGGTATCCTGGTCGTAACGCTGGTGGCCCGACTGTACCATATTGAAATCAAGCCATGGGGCCGAATGGAACCATTGCGAAGAGGCCGATCTGCCCCGTGGGTGAAAGGTAATCAGGTGATTTGGATCGTTGGCCCTCAATGTTTCCCCGATAGTTTGCCATACTTTAAGTGAGTCGCTGCCTTTGATATCGCCACCGTTCATCCATATGATATTTTTTCTGCCACTATAACGTTTAGCCAGGAATGTTGCATATGCTTTCGCCTGCGCCGGTGTTACCAGACCGCTTTTTACCGGTGATCCCCAGATGGGTACCAGCGCCATATACAATCCTTTTTCGGCCGCTTTATCAATAATATAATCTACATGATCCCAGAAATCATATTGTGTTGTATCTGTGGCAAGATTTCCCGCAGTAGTATCTGGTTTCCCAAGATCGGCCTTTATGAGCGAGGGCCTTCGATATGTATTACTAGAGGGGATAGTATGCAGTACCATCACCTGGATCACATTAAAGCCTTTTTTTCTGCGGTCTTCCAGGTAAAGGTCAGCCTCTTTGCGGTCAAGTTTATTGAACAATAACCAGCCTGTATCACCCAGCCAGAAAAATGGTTTTCCATCAGCAGTCATCAGGTACCTTTTGTTTTCAGAGACCTTTAGTGCCTGCATTCCTTGTTCAGCCTTTTCTGTTTTACAGGATGCGGCGCTGAGCACAAATACAGCGAGCCAAAGCAAATTTTTGTTTATCAATGTTTTTGTACGCATAAGATTAGTTTTTTGAAATCCACACCACCCTATCGGTCGCAGATTGGTTTGTATAACTGAAGGAATTTCCTCCTTTTAATTTCTGTTGTTGTTTTTCAACTTTACCATCAGCGGGGTTAATTGTCCTGACTGTATAACCTCCTGCAGCCAGATCAATTTTGAAGGTTTGCGATCCGGCTAGATAAACCACATATCCTTTTGAGGCGCCGGCCAGAACGTATTGTCCTGCCGGGCGGCCCGATAAATCAACGGGGGCCATCTCCTTAACCGCTGTCAAAAACTCCGGATCAGCAAGCTCAGGCAGCGTTGCCAGAGATCCTCCCGCCATTAAACTGGCCCAGCCCATGTGGTCGTAATTATCTGCCGAATAGAGTACTGCCTTTGATGGAAATTGTTGTTTATACTCCCTGACAGCCCGGTAAACCTGCTCAAATGAGGTTTTTTTAGGTTTATACAATCGTGCCTGTTGCCTTGGCGCCAGGTTCTGCCCTCCCTCAGGAGCGTAAGCTTTTCCATCTGCCTGGTAATGCCAGTAACGGATGTCGATAATATCTGCCACTGCGGCCCTTTCAGGATCAGCAAGAATAACATCCTGCACATCCTTAGTCACGCTTAGTGCCACCAGTGCTTTTTTCCCGGTTTCCTTTTCCCAGGCTTTAATAGTATCAATCCAGAACTGAACAAAATGCAGGGGTCCGGTAAATTCCGCACCAATAAACTGGATCACACCAGAATTGTCTTTAAAATTTTCCAGGCACTGACGGATGTATGCCACATGGATCTTACGCCTGACCGGATTGCTGATATCGTAAAACTGTTCGGCCATAAATATTCGTTTATCGCCTGCGTAGGGAACCGGTTCAGGGAATCCTGTTTCATTGATATTGTTTGCCGTTCTCCATGGGAAATCAGCGTAGTGGGCCCCAGCTTCAATAATATTGTGCTGAAAATAGTTCTGGTGCAGCAGTAACAATCCCTTCTGGTCTGCCAGATCCGCAAACTCTTTTAACCTTGCCCAGTACCATTTGTTATATTTCGTCAGGTCATATTTACTGAGGCCATCGTAGGCCGTGCCCTGTCCACTTCTGGCAAATGGCAGTTCATAAAATGGCGGCCAAACGTCCCCGTCAATTCTTCTGATCCGTTCATGATCATCGCGCCGACGCTCGTACCATAAAGCATAGTTATGATCAATTGCAGCTACATGGTTCGCTTCCATGCTATCGGTCACATCATTCAAATCATCTGTTAAACCTGTACCTGTTTGTCCCGGAACGAAACGGGTAATATGGGATCTCGCCCCTTTCAGGCCAAACGGTCTGGCACTTCCTGTCCACCATTGCACATCTTGTCTACCACCAGCAATTACAGAATTTCCGCGTGCCAGCCAGCCATTGCTGATCTGCATCGGAGCTGCGTATACAATCTTTTCAACTGCACTTAATCCAATATCGTCGATAGATTTTATGCCTTTTGCGCCTACAGGAATTGGTTGTCTTTCTTTTGCCTGGCCAATTAAATCCTCCAGCGTGAATGCAGGTTTTACAGAGTTTTTTGTGAGTTCAGCCGCAACCGCCGCAGAAGGACTACTTGAAGCTTCCCCGGGAATGGGCATCAGATATGTAGTAGCCGATAAATCTTTTCCCAAACGGTCCTGCAACTGTGCATAATATAGGCTTCTTGGCTTAATCTGTTCATTAGAGTTGTCCCAATAGCCGTCGCCGGCAAATTGAGCCCAGGTTCCGAAGGCCCAGTTTTGGGCAGTAGGCGGCTGGTAGCAATCCACCCTCGATGCAGAACACTGCCAGAAAACGCTGTTCGCCGCTGTCCATCCGGCACCCATGCCATCCTGCCCCCGGTTCATAAAACTCAGCGCCGCCTGCCCATCAATGTTGACGATATCAAACAGCACGCCCGATGCCCAGCTGTCGGTGGTCCCACTAAAGTTGAATGGCATGTAGGCTTTACATTCTACAAAAGCATTTGGCCCCGCAGCACAAAAACCAACCGAAAAATCATGGTATCCGTATTCGGAATAGATCCGTTGAAAAAGCGTCTGCTGTCCCATCGTTGTAAATGTATTACGCCGCTGTCCGCCTATTTCCGAAACAGGGTTGCGCGACGTGCAGTCTTCCACGGTTACCCGCCTTGCCGTGGCCAGGATTTCAACCGCAGAACCCGCAAAATATTTAAAGTCCAGTTGCCTTATCCAGGCATCTTTCACATTTTCTACCGTAATAGCCATCCAGCGATGGGCTTCATCTTTCGGATTACTGTTATCAAAGGCAGATGCCAGTTCCATATTCTCAACCCCTACACCTGAAATTCTTCCCTGCCAGTTGTAAGCGGATAAATAACCTCCGCCAAACTTCTTATCCAGTGCCGTGGTCAATGGAACATCAAGTGTTACCAGATTGCCTTTTACCGCTACTATCGTCCTGTCCCAAAACAGGTCACGCTGTCCTTCTTTCCAACCCAGCGAAGTGATCCCACCACCGAAATGTGCATTCTTTATCGTATCGATCCACTCCCTGGTGGAGGGTCGCCTAACCGTTACCTGGTCGCCAACTTTAAACTTAGATGGGTCTTCAACACTGAAACTAGCGGCGTTTACCGGGACATAATTATCCTGGATGCGCACTTCATTCTGCCGGATACGATCATCCTTGCCTGCAATAATGATCAGGGTTTCACGGGTTGTTCCGGCACCTGTTAACAATGTACCTTGTGGCCCTGTTCCCGAACCGCGAAGCACCACTCCCGAAGCCCGTATGTGCAACGAGCCATTTACCACATACTTCCCTTTTTGCAGCAGCACTGCACCACGAAGACCGTTTTTTCCAGGTTTGAGGCCGGATACATAATCCAGCGCAGATTGTATGGCGTGTGTGGCGTCACCATTTCTTAGCGGAACAGTAACCCTGATCTCCGCATCAGGGATGGGAGTTTCACCAGCGCGATAACCACAGAAAGAAAAATCAGGAATACGGTTACCGGATACATCCGGCGTATAGGCTAACCTGCCATCTTTAGCCAGGAAAACAGGAGGTGGCGGGATAGTTTTTTTTTGTGCGAAAACCGGAATGTTCACACCAGGAAGTACTGAAATGATAATCAGCACCAGACTGAATACACCATATCGTAAACCACGATTGATTGGCTTTTCAGCCAGGTTAAAACACAGAAACTTAAATAATGAATAGTATTTCGACAAAACGATCAGGAATTACAAAGATTTATACTGGTTAACTGAGACTAAAATACCTGTTTAAATCAGCAACAAAAAATAATTAATGCAGATGTTACAATCTAAACATCATACCATTTAGAATAAAAGAGGGAGCTGTGTCCAAGCAGCCCCCCCCGCACTAATCCAAATAAAAAGATCTTTATGGCTTTACTATTTTAGCAGGAACAACACTGTTCAGGTATACTTCAATATTTGCGTAACCCGATGCAGTAATAGCTGCAGCATCCGCTGCATTTTTAGGGTTCAGTCCGTTTTTAGTTTCATATGCATCAGGCATACCATCTTTATCGCTATCCTTATATGGTGTGCCTTTATATTCAGGATAACCACCTACCTGGCTGATGTCCGTAATGATTCCCATTTTGTAGGAATCTACAGGCATACGGCGGTGTTTGAAATTGGTTTCAGGGAGTTTCACACCATCTTTAAAGCTGATCTTACCTGTTTTTACCTGTTCAATCACACGTGTATCTACCGCATCGCGGAGCGGGATTGTTGCCCCTGCATTTGACAGTACATATTTACGTGCTTCCATTGTAGGTAAAATGGTAATGGGTGCCATTGGGAAAGGTGTTTTTGACCGCATTGCCGCGAAATATGGTTTTGCTGCTTCATCCTCAAATACTTTCCCGTCCTTTCCTTCAATCTGGATTCCACCATCCCAGTTATTCTTAGTTACTTTATCATTGCCTTCTACAATATTTCCTTCAACATGCGCACGTCCAAATACTACATAT
>Ga0247815_10000388_pt1 | contig 35223 bp, 48 predicted proteins | sample UWRJL194509B1_FD_181014 | JGI IMG/M metagenome (GOLD analysis project Ga0247815, IMG submission 181014) | Plant litter microbial communities from Arlington Agricultural Research Station in Wisconsin, United States - UWRJ-L194-509B-1 | ecosystem: Environmental > Terrestrial > Plant litter >...
CAACGTTCCAACGTGTCCAGATACCTCCGTGCAAGATATCATGAACCCAGATTTGATTATTCTTCTCGCTACCATAAGCGACAGTCCAGAAGATTTTCTCATCGTTATAGGCTGAGTATGTCTCACTAAGGTTATCTGGTGTAAGTAGTTGAACCCTGTTGCGAATCGCGTTGCTGATAATTTTGGTTGACTGAATACCAACAATGTTCGGTGCAACACCAGTAGACTTAAAGCCTTGAAGCGATAAGTAGTACATATTGTTATTAGCACGAATCACACTGAATGGGGCGTTTGTTCCGTCATTACCCTCACGTTGCTTAAACTCGTAGCCAGAGATTTGAGTACCAGCAACGGTGATTGTGTTCGGGTAAACGTCATAAATAGTACCCTGGCCTGCGACACCAGAAGTGAGGACGTTGATCGCTGTACTACCTGAGTTATCACGACCAAGCTGAACTGCCATTGGAAGTTGAACCCCAAGGTCATCGATTTCGTGGAATCCGCTACCCCTAGAACCACCGAAGGTCTGCTCATAACCAGTGTCACCGCCCCAATGAACAGTGTGACCGTGGATCGCCCAAATACGCCCATCAATGTTGTTACCGTACTTAGCGATGATACCAGCTGTAGTGTTGGCATCTGGTGCGCTTCGGATCGTATCAGCCTGGAGTTTACCGTTATCTACAATGACAGTGGTCGCAACAGGAATAAACTCTTTAATAAGTTCGTAATCAGAAGCAACTGGAGTACCTGATCCACTCGGGACCATAACCATCCAGAGCGCCCAATCGATAGCATTTGCAGGGGCAGCTGGTCGGGTAAGGGTGAAGTAGTCAGATGAAGTCCAATTATCACGAAGAAGCCCAAGAGTATTTGAGTAAGCTGGAGATAGATTTGTTTCACCACCGTTACCCCTATAAGAGAAGCGGTAATAGATTGTGAAGCCGGTCGTAGCAAGTCCTGACTTAACGGCCGTGAGAGCGCCTGCAGGGTCTGTTACAGCCGCAAAACGCTTAACGACACCAGCGGCAATATCAAAATAGCTGTAGGCGTTGACATCATTCCAGATGACAACATTCGATGTGCTTTGTGTGAAGCTGGCGTTAACTGTTCGATCAAAAGTAAATTCGGGGTGATCGTCCCAACTCGTGCCATTCAAAGTATAAACAACACCGTTGACACCATTATCTAGCATACCGATGATATTCTCTGTTTCGTCATCCTGTTTGTACACGTAGAGATTGCCGAGTAACGGGAATGGCAGCGGATCGACATCGGCAGGGAGGAATGACCCACGGTCAGCGCGTGTGCCGTTTTGTGCGACGACAATATCTTCAGCAACCTTTAGTCCGGAATTGGGAACTCGAGCAGCATAAAAGCTACTTACTTCACCGTCTTTCCAGCTATTGATGTCTAGCCGTTGGAGTGAGTCTTGGTCGCGAGAGTTCCTAGCCATAGGAATTACCTATCCACTGGTCCGGTTAACGGATTCCAACCACCGTAAGCAGGGCGAGAACCCTGTGATATACGATTAGCTTTTTTCATGTCTCTCAAGCGAGCTGTCGCCTGTGTATTAAGGTCGTCGTAATTTCGCGCAATAAATGACACTGGAGATGTTGAAGCAAGATCTGCAGCTGTCTTCGTAATGAGCCAATAATTGTCATCAGTGACTACCGTACTGTCCGTACCCGTGACAGGCTTGACTGCAATGTAAGCTGGAATAACGATATTAGCACCAAAAATTCTATTACTTGCAGTCTTGGCCTTAATTTGAAGACCAAGGGAGTTGATCGTAGCAACGCCTGAACCAGAGTCAGCGGCATCAAAGATGTCTTGATCGACAATCTTATACTTATCCAGAACAACACCATCTGTATCAGTAAAAAGAACATTTGAGCGAGCAGTGCCAGCGATATTAGCCACAACCCCTTTTTTAATTTTGTACTGCGTATCAGTCGAGACAGTTCCAAGAATATAGTTCGGGTTGTAAGATGAGCGCCACTGACCCATCTTATTATAAAGATCGATATTCTCGTTCAAAGCACTGACGTATGTATTCCAATCGTCAGAATCAACTTCAATAACCTCGAACTCACCATTGAGTTTTCGACCGATTTCGTTGACAATTTTTTGACCATCCATGTTTGTGTTAATCCTTTTTCTAAATTATAGCACTAATTATGCTTTTTTACTCTGTCTACTTCGGGCTGAAATAGTAATAGGCGCAAACTTATTCTGAGATGCTTTCGGGGTATATGAGACGGGTACTTTCCGATAAGTTGCTTGCTTCACGGTTGGTGCGGAAGCTAGCTTCTGGACTGGAGCGCCCTTAGCGGCGGCAATCATGGCGTTGGCGGCGGCTTTGGCGTTCGCCTTGCCGCTACCTGATCCACCACCTCCGCCAGACCCTGCCTTTTTAGCAGAGAATTTGTTAGCCTTTGGATCATCAGAATTGCGACTTCCACCGGCGGCAGCGAGCTTACTGTCAAGATCCCAAAGTGCCTGATATTTCTCGGGATTATACTCATCAGCATCAGGATCACCCATCTTACGCCATTCACTAAGAGAGGTTTTTGAATAATCTTGAGTTAATTCGTAAGGAGTTTTATTGTCTTTGTAGACCTGACCACGAGCAATCTGTTCGTCGTATTCTTTGAGAGCCTTCTCTCGTGTCGTAGGGTCTGCAGCCAATAGGTCCTTTTTCACCTTAAGCACAGCAAGGTTAGCGTCATAGTTCCCATTTTCAAGGAAACGAGTATCTTCACTTGCATTAACATTTTTCGCGATAGCTTCGTGGATCTTCTTACTGTCAGTCGGATCAGTATTTTTCCCACTCTTAATGTTATCAAACAGAGCTTTAGTCTCGTCATCAGGCATAAGGTTGCGGATGTCGTCACTGAAAGCCCCGTTGTCAGTAAGAGACTTGTTAGCCGCGACAGTGGCTGCCTTGATCTCTTTACTTGCTTCGACACCGTCTTTTTGTTCGTGAGATACAGCACCTAACATACGCGCGATTGGACTAGGATTGGCGATCTTACGACCTTCAACCTCTTTGTCCTCAAGCGTATTGGCGATTCCAGGAATACCATCTTTAACTTTTGAAACGAATTGTTCGATAGCATTACCCTTTGAGGTGTCGTTAGCGTTTGGATCAAAGGCTTTTGCAACTTGGTTAAGGAGTGAGCCAAGCGGAGTGACAGCCTTAGTAATCGATGAGCCAACACGAGCGATCTTGTCGTCTCCGCCCTTTTCCATCAACTCAATCGTAGCCTTTAATTGGTCGACAGGGGACAGGTTAAGGATAGTTTCCCAACTGGTTGCAATAATGTCTTTATTAACAGGATCGCCGTTTTTAACATTCTCGTGAGCATTCGCACCAATCATGAATGGCAGCGCGAATACACCAAGTGCTTGTGGAAGATTCCACCAATCACCATTAATGTTGATTGAATAATCGGTTTTACCTTCGCGCTTCCAGGCATCTCGTTTATCTTGATCTTCTGGATAAGCACCACTAATAAGCCCTGTTGAGGCGAGAGCATAGCCAGTACCGATCATCGTTGCACCGCTACCAAACTCTTTGACTGAGTTCTTGATAAGACGAGCAGTGACGTTTGGATCGCCCTTGGTGACGGCATTAGTTACTGCCTGAATAGCAGTAGGAATACCAAGAGTCATTCGCTTTGCACCTCCGATAGCACCTCGAATGGTAACGGTTGGAAAACCGATAGTGACACGGACCAGAGTCTTCGCCGCAATCTTAGCGGCAGCAGAGTTACCCATTTTATTCGACAATTTCTCAGCAAGCATTGATTCAATCTTTCGAGATTTTACATCGAATGTGCTAGCAAGACCAACGTCTGCGAGAGCTTGTTGCTTTGCCTCTGGCACTTTTCCTTCAATGTCAGCAAGAGTTGCGACCTTAGCACGGCGCTCAAGTTCAGCACCTTTAAAGCCTTTTGCCTTGAGTCCTTGACGATAAGCGTCGTAAGCAGATGCGTATGCGACACCAGTGATATTGTGGTCACCGAGTGTGTTACCTGTAGTGGTGAAATTTGCAATGGTTTTTAGAACAGGGTTTTGGTGAGCGCTTTGACGAAGTTTTGCTTCTGTAATAGTTTCTTTAGCTCCGACTTTAGCACCCATAATCTGACCACGGACAGATCCACCGCCGATTTTGGCGTTGGGAACAAGCTTGCGGCCGAGTGCTGCACCAGCTTTACCAAATAACATTTCTTCAGCACCAACACCTAATGTGTTCACGTAGTTGTTTATCATTACGCGCGTACTTGAAAGCAAGTTCGAGTCGACGTAGTCCATAAAGTAAATGCCGGAGTTCTTTTTGAGAGTCTCAAGATATTTCTTGGCGTCAGTATTTTTACTCTTGCCGTCTTTGATCGCCTTCGCGACGGTGTTATATTCCTCAAAGAGTGACTTAGTATCAGCTTTTGTGAATTCTTGACTAGCACGCTCGTAGGCGCGGAGATTCGTGTCTGAAGGATCAGCTTGGAACTTATTATATGCTTTGTCCTTATTCTTGCGAGCAACCTCAAAAGCACGGTTCGCTTCTTCGACCGGCTTGAATGTGGCTTTATTGACGGTTCGATCGTCGTCAAGGATCGTGTACAATTTGTTGGCAAAACGGGTTGTGATCTCTTTGGCAGAGGCTTTCTTACGGACATTACGGTCAATGACCGCTAGTGTCTGAGCGGCTTCCGTGACATTTCGTCCAGCAATCTTACCAAGCTGTTTGTGTTCAGCAGTTCCTGGAGTAAACTTCTCTTGTAGCGCGCGAGCAGTGTCAGCTTGTTTCGTCGTAGGAACTGACTTAGAATCGACACTTTTAACAAACTTATCGTAGTTAACTTTCTCCGCTTCGATAGCACCACGGCCTTTACTGGCAGCTTGGCTAGTCTTTTCATAAGTACGACCCTTGCTAACTTTAGCAACAGATTTACCCTTCTCGCCAGTCTTAGCTGTCCCCACGTTATCCACAACTGGAACTTCTTCGGGTACAACTTTACTAACTTTTGCTTTTGGAGCGAGAGGATTTTTAGCTGCTATTGTTTTGACAGGGGCGGCAACTGGTTTCGGAGAGCCGATTTCAGAAACATCAGTTTTAGTAACGGGTGGCTTTATAGGCTTGAGATTATTCTTCATCTCAGGAGTGGGATTTTCATATAGATCAGGGTGATCGAAAGGATCTCCAGATTTTGTCTCAGCGGCAAGTTTTTTAAGTTTTTGATCTTGTTTATAATCGCTAGACTTTAAGTATGCCTCGACTTTGTCTTTAGGGATATATGAAGGAATATCAGGGGTCTCTGGTGAAGCTTTGCCGCCAGGAACGACTATCGACCCGCGTTGACCATCTGGGCTGCTCTGAGCAGCTTTAATGACCTTAGCGGCGTCCTTTCCGCCACGTGCCAGAAGTTCCGATCCAGTACCTAATACAAGTGGAGCAAGGAAGTTAGCGGCAGTGCCTTCTGGAGTAAGGCGCTCCTGGAGTGCGTCGTTGGCAGTCGAAGACCCACCATACACAAGAGCCTGCATAGCGTTCTCTTTGAGAGCTTGTTTAGCAGTTTCCTTAGTAAGCGCTTTTGCCCCTTCTTTGGCACCCTTGGCAAGGACTCCAGCACCCTTAGTGATAGGGATAAGGTTAGCTGTCTCGACACCAGCGTCAGTAAAATCTTTAGCGAATTCAAGAGGGGTGGCCGTACCCTTCTGAGAAGCTTCATCAATAAATGACATAGATCCACCGTCAAGTGCTTTCGCCTGTCGTACGTCATTAATAAATTTGTTTTTGGCTTGAGCATTTCGCATAGCATTTTCATCACCAAAGGCGGCTGGGATAATATCCGGAATAGTAGCAAGTGCAGCAGCGCCTTGAGCAACTGTACCACCAACCCTTTGTCCACTACTAAGTAGCCCCATAACAATGTCTTGAAGTATATTCGATTTAGGAGCCTGAATCTGAGGTGGTTGGATAGGTGTTACTGCTGGTGTAAGAGGAAATGGATTAACAATGCCGTTAGATTGAGGAATTCTGTTGATGGGAATGAGTGGCGCTGGTCGGGGCGCAGGAACAACAGCGGGAGCGACCGGACGTACCATTGGTGCGGCAATCGGTGCTGGCGGTCTGTTGCCATTAGGAATGTTTGGCAGCATCAAAGCATCCAATGGCTTCAGAAGTGGGTTTTGATAGTTCAGCGCTTTGACCATGTTATTTTTATTTTCCTTGTATTGTTGACTCTATAATACTATATCTATGGGGAAATAAATAGACGCGCCTCGCAGGAGAACGCGTCTATTTACCGTAAGGGGTTTATTCCTCGTCGAGTGCTTCTTCAGACGCACCGTCGGTAACTACGTTATCAGAGAACTTTTTGACAAGAACTTGAGTGTAGTAGATTACCTGACCGTTGTCACCTGTGAATTTCTTAACACCTTTTTCGTTGGCGTAAGTTTTAGGAAGTTGGACGTTCTCATAAATGTAAACGTCGTCATTCTTTTCAACAATATCGTGCATAGGAAGCACGTTGATTTCAACATCAGGCTGTGGAGCTTGGGCTGTAGCAGCAGGTGGTGGAGTCGTTTCACCGGCAGCTTCCGCAGCTTCTTGTGCTTGAAGGGCTAACTCAGCCTTCTCAGCACGGTCAGCTTTAGCCTGTTCAGCCTTAGCTTCATCTTCTTTTGCAATACGTTCAGCATCTGCAGCTGCAGTTTCTTCAGCAGCTTTGGCTCGCTTGTCGGCTTCGGCTTCCTTTGCAGCCTTAGCTTCATCTTGTTTTGCTTTTGCAGCAGCTTTTTCTTCTTCAGTTTGAGCCATAATGACTATCCTTCTTTCTTCGCTTTAATAAGTTTATCTAGTTCTTTCTCGACCTCACCTTGAAAACCAGGTGCATATTTTTCTGTTTTCTTGGTGACTTGTCGGGTACTAATTACCGAACCACCACCATCACCGAGGTCATTGACCTTAGTGACTGGCTTCTCTTGTTGAACCCACTTATTGTGTAGTTTTTCAAGGAGTTGGCCAGGGTTGATCCTACTTCCAATTATATAATTATTATCCCCTTCGTGTCCAGTCGCGAAGATAAGACCAGCTGAAAAGGCTTCGTTAGCAATCTCGGCTAAATCTTTATCATACTTATCTGAATTCTGGTTAAATTCAGGGAACTTTTCAAACGCTTCTTTTGTTTCGCTTTGAAGTTTAACCAGCGTCTCGGCCTGCTCCTTCATCACTTGACCCTTTTGATAATCACGAAGTTTCTTATCGGCTTCCCATGCTTGGAATCGGGCCTTAGCCTCAGCATCACTGAGAACCTCACCGTCTTCACCAAGAGTGCCAATAAAGTCCTCTAGTTTATAGATAGGGTCGTCAGCAAGATCTTGTTGCTTTTGCTCCTCGGCTATTTTTTTCGAGTATTTTTCTTCGAGCTGGCGCTTTTGTTCTTCGAGGTCTTTTTTTTCTTGGACAAGTTGCTGGATTCGGCTACTTGCGTCCTTTTTTTTACCCACTCGTTCAGCGTCGGCGTCTTCGCTATCATCAGATTTGTCTGCGTCAGCTCCGTCTTCTGAATCGTCCGATCCATCTTCATCGTCAGCAGCATCATCGGTTCGATCAGAATCTTCTTTATCAGAATCATCTTTATCTCCAGCAGGCGCATCATCGGACTTATCGTCACTGTGATCCCCTCCAGCTCCGTTGTCTTTATCGTCACTGCTTGCTTCAATTGGTTCCAAATCACTATGATCCTCCGTTAATTCTTGCAATAGTTTATCTGATTCTTCTTGTGTAGCCACGTTTTTACCCCTATTACTTTATTTAATTTTTTTATTTGAGAAGCGTTTATGTTTGAACGTATAATACAGTACTTGAGTATATAAATACAAGCATAAAAAAGAACCCCCATTACAGGGGTTCGATTTCAATCTGTTAAGTAGATTAGCTTGCAGTGATTGCAGAGATCGCGAGAGTCTTCTGCGCAAGAACGAACAAGTCGTATCGTGCGTAGATCTCAACGTTCTTACCTGGTTTCGCAGGAACTTCTTTAATAACAGCTTTCTTGATACCACGAGGACCGAATACGGCGTCCTTGTGAACTTCAACTGCGTTAAAGACACCTGGGAGGTAAGAGTCTGGAAGGATCACAACCTTCACGTTGTCGATGTAACCGATTGAACCGTCACGAAGCTTCGCGAGTTGTTCAGATGTGTAAGGAACAAAGTGAGGGTCAAGCTTGATGTTTGTCTCAAACTTCGTGTTTCCGTAAACAATACGTCCACTACGAGGCGCGTTAGCGTTCGTAAGGTAAGCATTCATTTTAAGGAAGTCAGTGTAACCATTCGCTGTAGCAACAAACTTCTGAGTGTTCGCAGTCGCAGCAGCTGTAAGAACAGCGATACGGTAAGCGTCAATCATCGGTGTGTAACGTTCGTTTGTGACGGCCATCTCGAACTTCGCAACTGTTGCAGCAGGCTGCTCAAGTTCGTCGAAGAAGTCGAAGTGCTTCAAGTTTTTCTTGTACTGTGAAACGGTGTAAACAGCAGTCGTGTTTGCAACGTTGGTAACGTCAGCAATCGCGCTGGTGAGTGTTTGTGTACGTGAGTAAGCAACGAATGCTTCAGTGGTCAGTGTCTCAACTCGGATCGTTTGAGCGTCTGTGAAAGAGTACCCATTGTCGTTGTTAAGGTCGTTTGTCATTGAATCAAGTGTAAAAACTTGGTCAAGCTTTGCGCTATAAACTTCGGCAGTTGTAAATGCCATAATAATTCTCCTAAAAAAGTGTTGATTTGTTTGTGTTATTAGCGGGATAACGTATACGCCATATCGCCTTTTGGTGGCTAGGTTGCGAACCCTAGTGACGCTATCCAAACAAAATTGCTTACCTCAATAATAACGGCAAGCACTATACAAAGTCAAGTAAATTATTTGTTATTTTGTAAAAATGTTCTTAGCTGGAGTGTAACCTTACGAAGTTCTGCGTTAACTTCTTTATTAATGAAGATCTGGAAGTCGATTGGCGATGGGTTATCTTTAAAAAGCGTAGTAACTTTTTTGATGAATTTAGGATCAAGCTTAATCCTTTCGATTGTGCCACGAAGTACAGCCTCTTTTTCAAGGGCATCAATAGCCAATCGAACTTTATTAAGCCCACTAGCTTTAAGCGTCTTAGATTTATTGTACGTAGTCGATTTAACGACAACGCCGCCATCGTATGCTGGTTCATCTGGTCTAGGTAATTGTCCCGCCACTATTTGCCTCCTCGTTATGCTACTGGTTTAGCTTCTTTCGACGCTGCTGTTCTTCGTGCAAGTTTAGCTGACTCAGCAGATTTTAGCAAGTCAAGAGTTGTACCGTCTTCATGTTTTTCGGCTTCTAATCGAAGTTTTTCTTCGGCAATAGCAATCTCTCGATCCTTTTGCGCGTTTTTGATCTGACTATCAGGAACTTCAGCAGAAGGTGTCATACCAGCGTCCGCTTCCATTTGGCGGCGGATATCTTCTGGAGCGTCTTTATAACTAAGGGTTTCAGAGATAGGTTTTTGTGGCGGTCCTTCTGGTTCAGGTGCAGGAGTTTTATCGATTGCTTCGATAATATCACCAGAATTTGATACACCACTTGTCTTAATCATAGACTTCACGATCTCTTTAGTTGCGTTTGGACCAATCATAGCTGCAACTTCCTTGCTTTGACCTTCCATGTTAATGATAGCGGCAAGACGAGCGTTGTCTTCTTCGCGGGCGACGTCTCGTGTACTTCCGGCTGAAACCTTAACCTTGATCTTAGTAACGACAGAACAATCAAGCTGAACGAGTCCAGTTGGTGATACTTTATCGGGATCAATAGCACGTGCTTTTTGAGCATACACGTTGTTTAGCTGAATCTCGATGATACCATCGAACTCACCCATATAAATGTTGAGTCCATTCTCGGCCCAAGTACCGAGGAAAGCCTCACCGTTCTTGAAGAAGAAGTTATCAGATAGGTTCTGAGTAGCTTGGTTTTGTTTGATGCCGGTTGAGGTTTTACTCGAGGCAAGGCCGCCAGTCGCTTCGCTCGAAATAGTCGTATCTGAAGCGTTCGGAATCAGCGCATTAAGTTGAGATTTTTGGAGCGCATATAGCTCAGGATATTTCTCAATCGCAGTCGTTGAAATTGTAAGTTCTTTAACGGACGTCGCAGGGTCGTCAGAAACGAGAACGTTATTCGGCATGTAGATTCCGTCGCCGCCATCAAGATCACCTGAAACGACAACTGGAGGTTGAAGTGAGAGGGCGCGGTTAAATTGGTACGCCTGCATATCTGAGTCGATAAGGTCCTGAAGATCCCCACCAATGTCAACCATTGAGCGGCCAAGTGGCTTGTCGCCGTCGAAGTCGTAATATAGACCAACAACACGCTTGCGCTTCGATTTGTTATCACGTCGTCGGAAAATCCTATCACCACCAGCGGTGCTGAAAGTAATAAATTCATCCTTACTAATGTATGTGTAAACTTCATACAAGTCAGATGAACCGATTTGGTCGACATTAGTATAGTCTTTAGGAGTTGTGGCATGAGCATCGACAACTGCCTTGACTTCATCACGATCCCAGCCGTCATCGGTGTCATCGTCTGTATCATCAAGAATATTATTCATATCTTGTTCGGTCTTCCACTGACGAATGATGTGGAAGTTAGAGACGTTTATGCTTGTTGTATATGCCTCAAGGAAAAGATCTCCCCAATAAACAGGAACGAATCCAACTCGGTATGAGCCGTTAACAAGCTCGAATGGTGAGTAAACAGCACATGAGCCGAAGGCGTCAGCATCGCGTCCGGTGTTAATAAGCTTTTGATAGAACGAATAACCGTTATCTTCACCATTAATAAACTCTTCATTAAGGATATATTCTGCGACGATATCTTCAAATGCAGTGGCGCCAGTATCAACTTCAAAATCAGGAGTCTTTTGAAACACACGCTTTGGTGTGTCATTAATCATTTTTGAAAGAGTCTTGTCAGTAACGCGAGGATAGTTTGGTGGAATATTCTCCTTAGGTTTACCATCTTTTAACCGCTGATTACGTGAAAAATCAGAAGTATGTTCCTCCATAAAAGACTTGGATTCGGTGAGGAGTTTGAATACTTTCTTCGGGTCTTTCAGCTTGCTCATATTGTTTTGGTTTTAACTCGGTTATGTTGTTGATTTAATAGTAGCACAAAGAAGGCTCTACTGGTACTCTGAACCATTGCCTGGACGCGATTTACTTGGGATAAAAGGTCCTGCTCCCGGTGAATATACTGTGCCACCCTTACGAACATTACGACGAGGATCAAAAGCGCCAGTAATTGGGCTGGTCCACGGCTTCATTGGAGCGACTGTTTCGTCAGGTGCGTAGCCGAACATAGCAGGATCAACACCAGCGACACGTGGGTCTTGAGGGTTCGTGTTATATATCTGTGCAAGACCTTGAACGTCAGGAGAGAGTGCTGCGATGTTCTCGGGTGTCAATGACTGACCGACCGGAATCGGCTGTGCGAGGTGTGCAAGCGGCATGGCTTGCTTCGCAGCCGGAGCCGACTTCTTGCTAGCACCACCGCCGACAAAACCTTCCAAAATTTGCTGTAAAATATTCATCTTTTTGATTCCCATGTTTATGTTTGAATGTCTATAAAATAATAGTATCACAAGGCAATTAAAATAGCACCAGTGCGAGGACACATAGTGCTATTTTGTGCAGACGGGCGGCATCCGTCTACGATCGCAAGAGGCGACATTTGTATAATACATAAGGTCTTTAGAAAGAGCAAGGTCAGTGCCGAGAGACGACCTGACCTGGTATACATAAAGCGGTTTGAACACCATATATAGCGTATCAATTTTACTATACTTTTGCAAGCATAAGGGGATAATATCTTGGCACGCTCGGAAGGCTTCGAACCTACAAACTCCAGCTCCAAAAACTGGTGACTTTACCGATTTGTCTACAAGCGTACATGGCCCTAACGGCAGGACTTGAACCTGCAACCATTCCATTAACAGTGGAACGCTCTACCGTTGAGCTACATTAGGATATGGTCTGGGCTGAGAGAATCGAACTCTCCTGATGTCCACGCTCCAAAGGTGGCGACACGCCTTGCGTCCGAACCCAGATAACAAAAAATCCCCGATATACGGGGTTATAATATGATTCTAAACAAAAAACTAAATCAAGCCCCTAGACGGAAATCCATTTATTCGGCTGATTGTTTGTGCGTAAAATCATAATAACAGTATAGCATACTAATTAAGCGACAGAATCCTTTTTAGTCAATCGTTTCGCTTTGCCGGGGGTGAATGTCCGTTGAGTCGTGATCTGCAGGCCGTGCTGTGAGGACCACTGAGTGTGGTGGATAGGGCAACCCTTATCGCGATCTACGGCCTCAAATTGATGCCAAGCAGCGCAGTTCTCGCAGTAGCCGACGAGGTGTTGGGCGGCTTCGCGGTCGACGACGTTCATTAAGCTTTCACCCAAAGACCATTAGTAATGAATCCATGATCGCCGCAGACAGTACATAACAATGATGGCGTCAATGTAAGGGGGTCTTTTTGTATTAACTCCCACGTCTCTATCTCACCGTCAAACTCGCGCGCCCAGGAATGGCCGGTGAACGATATATAACCACCGACGCATTGCTCACCGGTATCGGGTCGATTGTGAATAGCGATGCCGCCTGAAAGTTCGTCCTTATGTTGAACAAACTCGAAATAGTGACTGTTGTCGCCTAAATCAATACGATTTGTCATTACCGTTTATGCCTCGTGATAGTAAGGACGTAGTGATATGATCGATTATCTAATCTGAACCATGCAAATAGTGTGCGAATCGCATACCATATCGATTTGTTCCTATGGATCTTGTCGTAAACATACCGTTTTTCGGCAGTCCGCCTGATCCGAAGTCGAAGATCGTATCTCATAGAAAAGCCCTCATGCCAAACACTTGATATAGTAGGATATCGAGTGCATCCATTACTTCTCCTCAACTTCATAAATTTTGCCTTTGCCTTCATGCTGATACTTGGTAATAATCAAGTCGGCGCAATGTCGACTAGATACCTCGGATTGGCCGGTGGTCAATCGTTCAAGCATTTCTTGGCATTGTTCTGTCGTTTCAGCACCCATGCCAAAGACGAGATTCTCAGGACCGCGAACACCTGATTCCCAATCGATAATGCAATACAGCACAGTCTTTCGAGCGTTGAACGGTTTAGTTAATACGACGAACGCAACGTTGGACGCTTTCACGGTATATGCCTGTTTTTCGCCATAGAACCATACCTTCGATCCGACAGGTAATATTCGTTGCGCCATTAACCCTAAATCTCTATGTCCAATTGGCCATCTTTTACTCATGATACGTGACTCGCGAAAGCTAATGCTGACTTCTTCGCGTCCTCAAGTGTCTTAATCTCAATCTCACCATGCTGACGATAGTGTGTTTTTGAATCGCCGAAGGCGACGTCGAAAATTTTATCGCCAATTCCAAAACCACAAATCGCACGGTGCGACCAACCATACCACATCTTCGACTCAGGATTATAACCAATACAGACAACTCGTGATTCAGAATCCGGTTGAGTGTCAAAGGTTGTGATGCCACGTTTGATGAGTCGTCTAGCGAACGCGGGATCGCCGAGGTAATCACCGTCTGGTGTGTAGGCGGAGCGCATAAGCGTTGGATCTTCGCCGAGGGCGTACATCCATAGTTCTTCTCTGATCTCGTAACCAGCTTTATAGACGGCTGTTTTGACAAATTCTCGTTCTATTTTCACGTTGTTCCCCTGTTTATATATCCATTGTAGCACATAGTTTAGATTTACTAGAGGTAATTCATAGGTTATATTAGATAATGATTATGATGATTTGTCAATTGGTGAGAATGGTATGGTTGGGGAAATGATGCATTAGGGTCTGTCGGCACGCAATTACCATATACCCTCCCCCCCACCCCTGTACCACCAGAGGTCACTACACAAAACATTTCACAATAAAAAAAATACTATACATAATATAGTGTAGGGGTATGCATACACCACACATGATATACATACACATATAGTACACATACCATGCATGCACCACACCACACACCAACAGGGGTCAGCCTATCCATACGTCGTACAACATATATTGTGCGACGTTAAACCATACCAACATAGGTATACATATAGACCTTATTGAGAGGGCGTGTAGTACTGGCGAGGATCTGTGACCACCCTAGCGGGTGGAGCGGGGCGTAGCTCAGGGTGGAGCGTGTACTTCGCTTCATCAGGGAACATAGCCATCAACTCATGCAACTTGGCAATGCGACGCTGCCTAGTTTGTTCAGCCTTGTATTTCTTGTTATATACTTTACGATCTTCCTTGCTCATCGTAGTACGTATATTCTTAACATCAGACCAGTATTGATCCCATGCGTCGGGGTCTTCTTGAGCGGTCTTGGCTGGCATAATTATCTGTTTTTTCATCTACTAAAAATTATAGCAAAAAAACACCCAAAGTAATCATATATAAACGTATCCCATGTATAGGAAATCTATATATTTTATATTCGTTTGAAGTTACTGTCCTTTTTTTTATTTTGTTTTGGACCTGGACGGGGCATGCGTCCAACCCTTCTCATTTCCAAAATTTTTAAAAAATATCATTGTAATCAGCACAACAAGATTAGGACACTTACAAAATATCTCTAACTGTCCTTTTCCCCGTTGTACACCTTACAACACCAATATGACAGTTACATTTCAATCCTAACTGTCCTAATTAGTTGTAAATAATACATACTCACCAAAATAACAGAGGTCACACCACCCGAAATCACCCCAAAACTGCCCAACATTTCACATAGACCGTTGACATTACAATAAGCTTAATATATTGTTAGGACATCGCCACGGAATGAACACCCAGACGATACAAGCTTAACAACTCGGACGGCAACCACGGCGGACATTCTCCCGCATTATAAAACGAGCTAGTGACCTACCGTCCGACGTTGAGCAAAGTACATTAATAAGTCAGGCAACGGTATACACTACGCACAACGTCAGGCGCTCCGAGTAGCCGACGAAAAGGAGTGATAGACGCATACTATTAAATGACCTGACACCTTGACAATTCGACTGGTCACACGAGCGAACTAGGGACAACATAATAATATATTAGTTGCTATACACTCTAGCTCGCTCTTGACACTGGTCGAATTACGACACCACTAACATAAACAAGCGAACACCACCATGACAACACTAATAATAGTCGTCGCAATCATCCTGGTTGCTGAAGGCTACGATCGAATTAAATTAGCTTTGAAAGGCAAGAGATAATGATTACTGAAATTATCAAGCAAGTAAATTTCAAGAGTGACACCATTAAGATGAGTGTTGAGATCAATTACAAAGAGGGTCGTCTATCAATCACTGGCACGACTCAAGAATATGACAAGCGTTGGCGTGATGTTGGTGGTGGCCAGAATTATGACGATCTCGTCCAATTCTTCGGCAACGATCCTAAAGCCTTACGACTTTTCGAGATCTGGACACGCTGGCATCTAAATGACATGAATGCTGGTGATGAATTACAGGAGCGTTATATTCGTAACTTGAAACTAACTGGTTGGAAGTACGACTATCAAGACGCTTGTGACAAACTTGCAGAACTTGGTATTTACATCCATGATGGCTATAAATACGGCACTGCTTGGAAGTTCGAGACTGTACCTCAAAAAATTTTGCAAGAACTCGAGGCGCTATAATGTCAACATTCCACGCAAACGACATTGTTACAGTACTCAACTTAGTCGGTAACGTTCATAATCGCAACATGCTGACTAAAGAGGGTCTGACGGTGTCAGAACAGGCTATATGCCTAGAGGACATCAAAGACGCTCGAAACATGCTGAACACTATTATCCAGGACGAGGAGGATAAATTGTGACCGCCTCCAACCCACCCAAAGGAATTGCAAAGAAGCCGATGCGCAAGCAGCTCCGTCACAAGAAAATCAGGAAAGAATCACCACGTATTAAATCAATTAAGGAACTAATCTAATGCCATTCCACAGACCATTCAAACAGATATCGTTTGCACTTTCACCGGTGAGCATCGAACTTGTCCGACGTTTTGTAACAAAAGATAAAGAAGCGCACGAACTTGAAACAGATCTAAATTGGCTTGATTGCCTAAAACCAATCAGCACCCGTACAGCATTCAAATATGCCGAAGATGGACGAGACGTCTTTATGATATATGCAGACGGCACAGATTCACAACTTGATGACCTTGAAACTGAACGTGGCTATTATACAGATCTTAGTAAATCATGGCCTAAGATCGAAACAATCTTTGCAGTCGAGGAGAAAAAATAATGGTTATCCAAATCCGCATCCACGACGGCATCCGCATCAAGACTCGTACCTATCGTGACGTTGTACGGGGCGTCAACCTCGCTCAGTACCGTGAAGGCTTTTATGCTCAAGAGGCGTATAGCAAATGGGGTGAGATGGTACAGCTCAAGGGCAACGAGCGCATTGTGCTTGCACGCTTCGGCCGAGTCGAGCCACGAGTCCACAAAATCCCGGTTGTCAATCGTTCGATTATCTTGGTCGGTCGCTTCGTCAAGACAATCGACACAGAGGACGGCTCATTCGGTGACGAGGATTACAACACTATAACTCGTGTGTATCACACGCTAGAATTGGAGACATTATAATGGGTGCAGATATTCACACATTCGTAGAAGTTAAGAAAGATGGCCACTGGGATCTTAACAAGAAAAAGGTTTTTAAAAACTCATTCATCGCCATAGAGCCTAACATAAAATATATTGCATATCCTTTTGATTATCGTCATTATGGTATGTTTGGATTCTTGGCCGATGTAAGAAACTACAGCAGCACACCCGTCATAGCGGAGCCTCGCGGAGTTCCTGACGACATATCGTCGGAAGTCAGTGCTGAATATGACGACTGGTGGGGCGACGCTCACAGTGCGTCTTGGTTCACCGCAAAAGAATTACTAGATTATAATTATAACGTCGATTTCATCGACACGAGAGACGGAAACACTAAAGAAAATCTCAAAGAGTTTCTAGGGACAGAATATTTTGAAGATCTTGAAGCACTCAAAAAGCTTGGCGATCCAGAGAATGTCCGTGTAGTGTTTTGGTTCGATAACTAAGGAGAATGATAATATGCCACTAACATTTCTAGCCTGGGGCGTCGGCTCTGGTAAGACGAAGGAGGCGCTTGATCGAGCGCAGGCCGGCGGTGCTAAAGCACTGCTGATCTTCGCACCAACTGTCCTCAAATCCATGAAACACTGGGAGCGTGAGGCTAAGAAATGGGGTAATAATATCCCTATTCAAGTTGAAACTTACTACCGTCTACAGCAATATGGCCGTGCCGACGTCGACCACAAACTACCAAACAAGGGCAAAGGCTACGCAATTATTATTGACGAATGCCAAAAGGTGAAGAACTCACAGAGTCAACAAGGACTTGGCGCATTCAAACTCGTCCGTGACAACCCAGAGGCTGATATCTACCTCCTGTCTGGTACACCAGCAAGCAACGGCTACCAAGACTTTACGAACTACGCAAAGATGGATGGATTCGTTAAGAACAAGACAGACTTTTGGAAGCGATACGTTATCACCTCAAACTACCGAGGATTTCCAGAGATCGCAACCTATATCAACACCGAGGAACTTGATAACTGGTGGGCGCAGTTCGCGGATATTAAACCACCTCAGATCTTCACCTCTGAACACGACATCACTGTCGACTTTCCTAGCGTTGCTAATGAAGTGATGGCGAAAAAGACTCGTGTTGGTGTTCTCGATGGTGAGAAATTCATGCTCGAGAATGCTTCACAACTCACTCACTACTGCCGCCAAGCAGCGTGTTTGACGAAAGTACGTCAGGACTGGCTCGAGCAGTTCCTCGATTCAACCGAGGATAACGTTGTCGTGTTCGTTGGTTACAAGCGAGCGATGGAGGATGTGGTCGCAGTTGCAAAGAAGCTCAAGAAGAAAGTCTATCAAGTTGATGGCCAAGTGAAGACGCTTCCGACCGACGCAGAGGCTCTCAAATTGAAGAATGCCGTGATTGCTGTCAACTATCAGTCCGGTGGCGCAGGACTCAACCTGCAGTACGCAAACCACGCTGTATTCTATTCTCCGACGTATTCATACGCCGACTATATTCAGGCTCGCGGACGCATTTCACGTCGTGGCCAAGAAAAAGTCTGTACGTTCTATCACTTGCAAGCTGACAAATCTATCGAACGTGATATTTACGACTGCCTGAAAGAGAAAGAAGATTTCAGCATTAAGTTATGGAATGCAAAGTATGCCGATGACGGCGAAGGCGACCTGGACGCACTATTCGCATGAACGATTTAGAGATATTTGAACTTTGCGCTAAAGTGTTTCAACTAACCAAGTGGGGACGGACTAAACAGGCGTGGGGCTATCCACCAGGATCAAGCGGACGAAGCGCAGGTATGCCATTCCTTATTGAAAACAAAACCTTTCAAGGTTCTGCGCACGAAGCGTTCATCAGTATTTGCCCCAACTACGACACAGATTACATACTAGCTCAAATTCCTCGTTTCTTAAATAGGATGCATGAAGGCGCTCAATATCCCAACAAATTCCCATTTAAATTGCGAGCGTCTATCCGCAACAACGGCAACTGGCGAGCCGGTTACTACAATACTCCGAGACAACAGGTACTAAAGCACCTCGTTATCGAAGGGGCAGGTCAGTCACCACAAATTGCATTGCTTAAATTGGTTATTGCTTTATACGAAGAGGGAGAACTATCATGAAAAATATGTTGCCATTTATAGTATTGTTCGTCGGACTCATCCTAAGCGTCGTGCTGCACGAATCATTCCACATCGTCATGCATTGGGGGAATATTGAAGCAGTTCAACTTTTCCCGCCTTCCGGTAATGTTGCACAAGTTGTGACTGGACCACTTCCAAATGGCTATAATGTCATGAATGAGGAGTTAATAGCTTACAGTATTACGACCATTGTGCTAGTAATAACACTTTGGATGTTCGTTAAGATGATATTGAAAGGAGATAGACGACGTGGCAAAATACTGTTATCTGGTGTTCGATAATGATGGTGTTTTGATCTGTACAGTTCAGCACCGAGATATAGAAAATTGTGATTTAAACGAAGAGGAGAATAGGTAATGGGTAAAAGTAAAAGACAACCAACAACTCACCACATTCAGGTCAAAGAAGTAAAAATACCAGCTCGGCGCTTTCCGGACGAACTAAGGTTCTTGATTCCAGTCCACCACCGTAATACGCCACTATTCGACTACAATCGAGCTAAGGCTAACATCAACTCTGACATCAAAAAGCTCAAGCGTGACATTAGACGCGCTCGTCTATTGAAGATTCAGGCGTATATCGCTTATAGGTTAACAAAATAATGATTGATACCAAAAAAGCAATTCATGAGGCTAAACGATCAGAGTATTTCGGACGTGTTAAACTTACGAAATCGATGGTATTAAGTGAATGGTTTGAGAGGTTTTTACTTGAAATAACACCTTCGTTTCGACAATATCGCAAGAATAAAATAAATCGAACACTCAAATATATGTGGGACGTTGGCGATAGGGTTATAACTTCTCAGGGTGGGGCTACTGTAGTGAGGAACTACAAATCAATCGATTCAGATGGTATGGGTGGTTTTATTCAAACAGACGTTCGATTCGATAACCCTCCAGAACCAAATTTACAAACAGGTAACATTAACAGTTATCCTTATATTGGTCACTACAATCAAATATTTCTTGAGAGAGAATAGTGGTCAATCCTGAGACATTAAGAGCAAAGCGTCGCTACGATTTCATCACTATATGGAGTCGCCGCTACTATCACATGACCTCGCGCAACCAGGGACGTTCAACGAACAAGTCCGGTGCGCAGGGCAAGGACATGATGACTAAAGACGAGTTCCTGGCGTGGTGCAAGTCAAAGCCACAATTCATCATATTCCTGGTGATGTGGCAGGAGTGGTATGAAGATGACTTCAGTCTCTGGTCAGCACCGAGCGTCGATCGTATCGACAGCAAAAAGGGGTATACTGTAGATAATATCCAGTGGCTCACGTTCAGTGACAATTGTATTAAAAATAACCGTGATCCACAAACAATGAGAGGGGACTTCGATGAGTGAATTAGAACCAGATATGTTCGACAGTTTCAGTGCCGACCAAGCGGCTAGTCAATATAAAGGCGGATCAACACCAGGTATGAATCAAGCACTCGGCCTACCGTTCGGCAAAATGGAAAAAACGTTGGTCGCCTTTGATGTTGACGGCACTCTCATTAACGGTGAGTTTGAGAAGTATGGCAATATGCTACAACTGCTCGTATCTTTCGCATTCCAGAAATGGAAGAACGTTGACGTAATTGTATGGTCGGGCGGTGGAGCAGCCTATGCAGAACTAATGATTAGTCGTACTTTGGGTATAGATTTTGCTCAAAAAATTCGTTTTTATTCAAAATTACAGTATTTAGAGCTTAGAGAGAAGTACCAAAAGATTGTTGCTTTTGATGATATTCAAGATACTGCACTCGGCGATGTGAATCTGATTCCGAGGAATAAATAGTGCCTCACGGCAGCCAGCCACAACGCGAGGTCAACCGAATCGAGAGATTGCGGCGCCGCCTTCGTGCTATTTCGAAATATCCGTCTCAAAAGCAATTGGGTGAGATTAGCGCACTTGAATGGGCAATACCTATCCTCGAACAGTATGTTAAAGCAAAGTATGAACATGTGCCTGCTGCTCGCATACTTTTCCACAAACATGAAAAGTCTCTGATCGTTTATCAATTGCTGCAACGTGATGGCGATACTTGTTACCTCTGTGGGCTAAAAATGCCTCATGGAGACATGACAATCGATCACGTTGTGCCGTTGTCAAAAGGCGGCTTAGACGCTATGATTAATTACAAACTTACACACGAACTTTGTAATGTCGAAAAAGGCAACATGACCGAGGCCGATTACCGGAAAATGAAAGAAAAAGAAACGGCAACATAAGCGGAATTAAATTTCACAACACACAAAAGACAATAAATTGTAATAAGATGGGGTAACAATGGCAGACAAAGAAAACGGGGTTGAACTATATGCTAGCGGCGCTAAACCGAAAAAATCGGATCTTGTTAACTTTGTTCTTGATAAGGTTAATATCGCTAACTACTACGGCCGATCGTATATTGAACACAACGACCTTTGGAAACGACTTGGCGAGGATGAATTCAAGTCCGTCTGCTATGCTGTCTTCGGGTCCGGTATTCCATCTGCTCATATCCGCGACCTCTCTGATTATTTCCTGGGCAGTCATAACATCCTCTCTACCCCTTCAAGGCTTATCTATTTCGGTGGAAAGGTGTGGGACATGGACAAATGTGACTTCGTTCTCGAATCAATCGACAAGACCTTCTTCCGTAGTCCCGTCAAGCCGAATATGAAAGTAAAGCTTGGTCAAAACAAGTTCGTGAAGGCGTTAGCTGTTGGTGATATGGAGGTGTACGCCGATATCTTTTCAACCCTCTCTGTTATGTTTAGTTCACGTAAGCCCGACATGGTGGGATTCTTCTACGGTGATGGAAGCAATGGTAAGTCTGTGCTTATCGACGTCATGAACAAGGTTGTGGGTGATCACATCGCTAGCATCAACCTCGAACGCCTTACTGACCAGCGCGATGCGCCGCTCATCAACGGCACGCTTGCAAACCTATGTGGAGAGAACGCCGACAACATCGTTATAGAAGATAGCCAGGTATTCAAGTCAATCGGCTCACACGAACGCTGGACTGTTCACAAGATGCACACCAACGACATTATTGAAATTGACACCAATCCACTTCACATTTTCTGTGTGAACAATATGCCGAACTTCAAAGATAAATCATCGGCTATTATTCGCCGCGCAAGGGTTGTGCCATTCAAAAACAAGTTCGATCAAGATCCAAACTTCCGTAATAACCTTTTGAATGATGAGAAGTTTTTGAGTGATTTTCTTGGGGAACTGTTAATATATGCGCAAAAAGGCAAAGAAGATGGTTGGGTTAGTCCTCTTAGTAAGTCAACACTCGCTCAGATTGAGGAATACGACATTCTTCGTAATTCAGCTAAGACGTTTATCGACGAATTCGTTGAGCTGGGACTTGTCGGATTTAAGAATTTCAACGTTCTTAAACAGTCATACGAGAATTGGTGTAAAGACAATAGTTTCACACAAATGGGTGTTAAGACCTTCCGTAGTTCAGTGATGAAGCACAATTTCATACGTAAGAACACAACTGATGGAAAAGAGAAAATCTATATGCTAGACAATCATACTGCCGGTGACTCACAATACAAGGTTGGACTCTATTATAATGGCGATGGAAAGCAAGAAACATTAGGGCTTTATGAGTCCGAGGGTTCTGGACAAGTTCAAGAAGTAATGGATCTATTTAAGTAAGGTACAATAAAAGCATGAATGATATATCTCCAACCGGAATAATGATCGATCATATCAACCTATCAAAGCGTGATACTCGTGCCATGCTTGAAAAAGGTGGGTTGAATTGTATTACCAAAGGCGTACTTTCTGTAATGGAGTCTGCAGGTGCTGGTGATATGAAGATGGTGGATATAGTTGTGAATCGACTTGATGGCCTCTTGAGTGACAAAGTCGCTGTGAGGCCTATTATCGTGGAGGTAATTGATTATGGAACAAAATAGCAGCGAAGTCGCCCGCGAAATGTCTTTTTACGATAAAGATACTAAGAAAGCGATTATTGATAAAGTTAAACTGATGGCAAATACGCCGTCCGAGACACCCGAAATGGTGATCGATAGCCTTGACACTTCCTGGGCGTCAACCATTGCTGCACAACTCTATCTTGCTATGTACCGTGCTGACCTCAAGGCAGTTAATATTATCCTCGATCGTATTGACGGTAAACAGGTGCGAGAAATTGAGGTCCAGACAACACCTATTGAAGTTCGTACAGTAAAAGCTTCCGAAGCAAAAAACCTTCCTGATGGCGATGTCGTTCAGGTTGCTGGAGAAATGTTACTTCGTGATTACCAAGTGCCGGTTCTTCAAGCCTTCGATGACGGAATCAAACGTTTTTGTATCGTTCAGACGCGTCGTTCTGGTAAAACGTGGCTTCACTGGCGACTGATGATTCGTGAAGCGATCAAGAAAAAGGCCAACTACCTCTATGTTTTCAACTCCGAAAAGCAACTAAAAGAGTCAATTTGGGAAGCGATCGACAACAACGGGGTCAACCTGATCGACTACGTGCCGAAAGAACTTGTCGCGAGCATTGAGCAAGGTGATTTCCGTATTACACTGAAAAATGGCAGTACGATCCGTCTCATGCTTGGTTCAAAGCCAGACAACCTTCGTGGTGCTAACCCTTACGGAATTATCCTCGACGAGTACGGTACTCTTGACCCAACTACAATTCAAGTCTTGACACCTATCCTATCAGCTAACAAAGGTTGGCTGGTCGTTACTGGTACGCCGCGAGGTGACAACCACTTCAAGAAGCTGTACGACAGCGCCGAACAAGACCCTCGCTGGTACACCCACACCGTCAACGCCCTCCAGTCTGGCCTATTTACGACAGAAGAGCTTGCTCAAATTCGCCAAGAGAGTATCGACTTCTTTGGTAATGAAGCGTTCTTCCAACAGGAATATATGAACAGTTGGATTAGTCCAAACTCCGGAAGTGTCTTCGGTGAGCTTACTAATATAATGATTAATAAAGGTCACTTTAAATCTGTTAAATACGACAAAGACCTTCCGGTATATGCGACTTGGGACATTGGTAACGCCGACCACACTGTCATTATCTTCTTCCAGATTGATAAACTCCAAGACATTAAGGTCATTGATTTCATTGAGGCGAGTCGTGTTAATGGAGGTGTTGAGTACTTCGTTCAAGAGATTGCGAAGAAGCAATACGCCATTCAGCAGCACTTCTTGCCGTTCGACGCTGAATACCACAAAGGCGCGCGCAACGAAACCTATGTCGGTGAGTTGAAAAAGCTCGGTGTTCGTAACTTTAAAGTGCTGAAGCGGGTTAATGAAACAGCTGATAAGTTGAACTTCCTCCGTACAGAGTTCAAGCGACTCTATATCGACAATCACCTCGATCGCCTTATTGAGTGTCTTCGTGGAATGGAATACGAGTGGAACGCTGCGAAACAGACGTGGTCAACCAAACCAACTCACAAGGGCGGATACAGCGACGTTGTGGACGCACTTTGTTATATGGCGCAAGCAAGTCGTGAGATCGATGGTGCGAACAAAAAGCCTTATAGCGGGAGCAAGATTGGCCGTGTCCGAACGACGCCAGGGCTTTACGGCTTTGGCAGTCGTGGCGGCGGTGGAGGGTATACGTTCTAATGGGTACTCGACTTGAGGAGATTTTGGCGAGAACACGGGATTTTGAGAAGCCAGTTGAACTGAAACCTGTGAAGCGACCGCTCCAAGAAATGGATATATATGACGTTCACGCTGTCATGCCGTTTGTAATGGACGCAATCGATACGCCAGACAACTACGACATCTGGATCGGTAAACAACTCTTGGTTGACTTGACGCCAATGCAGACATTGAGTGTTCTCAGGAAAGTAAAGGGACAGCTCATGCGCGAGGTGAATGAGGTTCAACAGGAGATTGATCGTATCGAGTTTTTAGAGTCACCGGCAGAACCATTTAGTGAGAACTCGTGGAAAAAGCCACTTCCCGCACCCTGGCAGCCACAATATTATGAATTGCAACCACGAATGGAGAGAAAGCGATGAAAGAATCTGATTTCGACAAAATAGTTGTAAAATACCTCAAATCTAAAGGTTGTCTCGTACTAAAGCTGACTCCTGGAGTGGCTGGAATACCTGTTGGTGTAAGCGACCGTGTGTTTTTTAAAGAAGGCTTCTATGGATTCTTTGAATTAAAGAAGAATGCCAAAGCGCCGTTCCGTCCGCTTCAGAAAGAATTCCTTGAAAAGATGGATAATTGGTCATATGCCAAAGCTATCTACCCCGAGAATTGGGAAGAAACTAGAAAAGAATTAGATTGTATGCTTTAAATGCATTGACATCTAGCATTAAGCAGAGTACAATAAAACATACCAATTAAATAAAAGGAGTGAACACCTAGTGGCAAAGATTATTATGATTATTGGGGACAGCGGAAGTGGCAAGACATATAGTCTTAAAACTCTCCCCGAAGGCAGTACAGCTGTGCTTACCGCGACAGGGAAGGAACTTAGTTTCGCCAATGACAACAAGCTTCCGCTTGCAAAAGCAGACTATGCTTTCTTGAAAGAGAATATTCCAAAGATTAACAAACCAGTTGTCATTATTGATGACGCTAATTACTTGATGACGTTCGAGAACATGGAACGTTCAGAGGAGAGTGGTTATGGCAAGTTTACAGATATGGCGATCCACTTTTTTGAGTTGTTCGACCTTATTTCTAAAAAGCCTGGCGAGCAGATATTCTATATTATTGCTCACTCAAGTATCAATGAAGAAACGAAGCGCCGCGAAATGAAGACGGTTGGTAAAATGCTATCTGAAAAGATCGTGCTAGAAGGACTCACTAACACAGTTCTTGAGTCGTCATACGACCCTCTCGATGGTTATATCTTTACGACTCACCGTTCAGGTGTAGAGTCAGCAGCTAAGTCACCAGAAGGTATGTTCAAGGAGGATACTGTCAAGAATAACCTTTTTGAAGTTGACGCAGCCGCACGTAAATTCTACGGCTACAAACCGCTTGAGACTAAAAAAGAAGCAAAGGGTGCTAAGTAATGGGTAAGGGAGCGCGACTACGCGCACTGAGGGCTAATGCACCTGTTGTTCAGCTTTCGGGTAAAGAAAAAGTTGAACCAACTATTAGCAACATGAAGAACCTTACTCGTATCACGGCTAGTGAAGCGCCTGAAGGTAATCGTGCGCAGCGACGCGCCGCAGAACGTGCAGAACGGCACGAGGCAGCCCTTGAAGCGCAATACCCGACTAATCGTACAATCTGGGGTCGTCAACGACGTCAGTTATTCCAACATCTTCGTGTAGCGAAGCGTGTTCTTGGTGAAGCAACAAGTATTAATAAAGCACGTGAGATCGATTTTCGCGCTCGTCGTGCAACAATGGAGGTTAAATAATGGCTATTTACCAAGAAGACGATGATCTCGACCTAGAGCGCGAGCTTGATCGAAATGAAGATTCAATGAAAATGATGAGTGCTGATATGGAACGTATGTCTGACCGTAATCGTCACATCCGCAAAACCCTCCAAAAGAAGCAGCTTGATCCACTCGTGGCAAAAGCTATCGAGTTGGCAATTGACGGTGGACGTGTTCATGGCTTGAACGAAGGTCTGAATAAAAAAATTCAAAACTTGAATAAGCGCATTGAAATTCGTGACGCCGAGATCGCACGGACAGATGATCGAGACATCTGGAAGGCTCGCGCTGAAGCGGCCGAAGCAACGATTGAGCGTAGCAAGAAAAGGAAACGACGATAATGCGTCGTCTTCGCACAAAACTAGGCAACTGGCTTTTCATCAAAGCCCGAAACGATCGTCACTGGTTGTTCAAAGTTGCCGCTTTCGTATCACCAAATAAGAGGAGAAAATAATGCTTACACTAGATAAAGACAATTTCTATGCAGTAGTCGACGGTAAGAATATCCCTCTTACAAAAAGGGAGTGGGAAATTCTATCCTACTTAGCAGAGAATGAACATAGGGTGGTAAGCAAGCAACAATTGCTTGACATCATCTGGGACGATCCTGTGTTTGAGAATACGGTCGAAGTGTACGTTAAATACATTCGCACAAAGATCGGCCCTCAGTACATCACCACTCGTCGAGGATTCGGCTACAAGATCAACCTATCTGGAGAAATTACATAATGAAGATTCTCGTAGTCTGTGATGAAGGCAATAACCGAAGCGTTATGGTCGCTCATCAGATCAAGTATTGGGGTCACGATGTCATTGCGGCTGGTGTAAAGCGCAACTCACCCGAGACGATCGAAATGCTGAGTGAGTGGGCTGATCGGATAATCACCACCGAAGCCGGTCAGCTCGAGGGTCCAAAAGTTCAATTATGGGACATTGGACCAGATGAGTACCCACGTCCATTTAATAAAGAGCTTTTATCAATCGTTCGCGGTATGATGGAAGAACATAAATCAGAATATAAGGAGGCATAATATGTCAGATCAAGCGCCAAACATCAAGGACATCATCAATAACACTAAGAACTTCGATAAGCCATACGCGACACCGATTCCAGAAGGAATCCACGAAGTTGAAGTTATCTCATTCGTAGAGGGTGAAAGCAAAGACAATAAGTACAAAATGATTACACTGACCGTTCAGGACGTCAGTGACCGCCAAGCTCGTATCACCCAGATGCTCGAAATCCAGTGGATTGAAGGTACTCTCCGTCTTATCAAGGGTCTTTATACCCACAACGCTGAAGATAAAGAAGCTGCTAAAGAAAAGATCAATAAGTTCTTCGATGGTGCAAAGGATGAAGCTGATCTTCAAAAGAAGTGTGTTGAAATTCTTGAGAAGCTTATTGAAAAGGGTTGTATGGCTTGGCTTCGTGTTGAAAAAGAGAACGAATCTGACCAGTATCCTGATCGTGTTGTTACTGCCTACGAGCCACAGTATCGATGGAAGACTGTTGAAAAGACAGAAACTACTGATACTGCGGAGAGTGTCCTTGCGAGTGGCAAAGCCACCGACGAAGGTACAGATGACGTTGATCCAGGTCTGTTTGATAAGTAATGCAACCGCACAGAGAGCTATATCGTAGCCTCGTACCGGATGATGCTTACATCATCAGCTTCTCTAACCTGCTGTCGTGCGTAACGCCGACAGCGGCGAAGAGGATCGCTAAAGAGATTTACTATAATATCGGTGGCAATATCGAAACGGCAGCAATGAAGCGCGGTACAGCTGCTCACGCTATCAAAGAAGCTGAGATCAGTGATGATTGGGTTAACGAGCTACGCCTAGCGTACAAAATGTTCGACGGGTATTATCTCACCGGTACGTTGGATCGTTATTACAATAAGTTGCGTATGATCGAGGACTTTAAGACGACAACTAGCAATCCATCTGCCTACCTAAAAACCATGCAAATCGAAACATACAGTTTCTTAGCGATGAACAATGATTTAGTGGTTGAGCATGGATGTTATACCACCATAAATGAGAAGGGTGAGACACTACTATCAGCGCCGGTAAAAATCAACGCTGCTACCGCTGTGAACTGCTATGGCTCATTCATTCTACCAAGGTTCAATATGATTAAAAACGAAATAGAAAGGTTGAAGAATCAATATGTCTGAAATCGAAATTACAAACGATATCGCGGTGTTTAAAGCACCTCTTGCTATCAATAACCTAGATGACTTCCAAGCTGCTAGCAATGAAGTTGATCGACTCAAAACAATATTAAAGGACCTAGAAAAAGACGAAAAGTCATTGACTGCTCCACTTAATGAATCTCTAAAAAATATTCGTGCTAAATACAAACCAGCTAAAGAGCAATTGACGAGCAGTATCGCGAAAGGCCGATCAGCCTTAAACGAGTTCAAACGTCTCGAAGACGAGAAGCGTGTTGCGGACGCTGCTGCGCTCGAGGAGCTTGCGAGCGAGGGCGCTAGCATGGCTGAACTTATCAGCGTTGTCGACGAAGCACCGTCACTCGGTGGACGCCTCACGACCATTGTTGAAGCTAACTTCGATGAACTGACACCTGAATACAAATCTGACCTCCTCAAACGAGTGTGGGATGCTGCTATGGTGGTCGTTCGTAAGGATGTCGCAGCCGGACGTGTTGAAGCTGGTGTGACTGTTCGCAAAGAAAAAGTGCTTTAGCACTCGATAAGGGTTATAATAAAAGGGTAAATAAGGAAGGATCTATATGTTAGAAAACTTTGGAAACCGTGTCGTATCAAGCCTTTTAGTAGCCGTAATTGTGTTCGTAGTCGCCGCGCTGATCTTCTGGGTCATTACCCTGTTGGCCGGTGTGCTTCCGTTCAACTGGATTGCAATTTCAATCGCAGTTGGCGTTCTGTCTGGAATAGGTTATTTCTGTTCAAGAAAAGTCCTATTCTAGTAAAATAAGTAAGGCGTAATGCCAATTTCCTGCTTGTGATGAAACAAAAGACCTCCGTATTAAGCGGAGGTTGTTTCTTTATAGAAGGCACTAAGTATGGTGACTCTTCCAAGACGAGCAGCACACTCGAAGGTAATGCGATCAGTGATTAGTTTCGCCTCGGTTTGACCGCGCTCGCTACGTAAAGGGTTGGTACATTCTTCGGCCCAGAAGTGACCAAGTGCTTGTAGGTGTGTCAGTGAGTATTTCTTATCGTCTGCGTATTCAACTGATCTCAGCAACTCAAAGTACCCATTGGCCAAGTTATCTTCTGGTCGCGCTTGTCTCTCAACTTCGTAGTTTTTATCTTTGCTCATAGATGGGTTCTCCTCAATGCTTCAGTTCCGAGTATCAGGAATGGCAGTTGCAAAGCCAGGTGTTCGCCAAGAGGCTCGTCAAAAAACTCGTCTGACAAGCTTTTCGCTGCGTCTAGTGACTTATATCGGCGGGGCAGTCCACTTAAGTGACTCAAAGCAAAACGTGCCACAGACGCGCTAGGAACGCGCATTGCTGGCACATTTGCATGAAGATCGTTATGAATTTCGATAGGTAATACTATCTGTGTACGCTCATTGTTGCGCAACTGACTGCTGAGACGATAGGAGAGCATATCACGGCGAGCATAAAACTCGTGGTGATTGTTCTCCCGTAACATTAGTTTTCTACCACTTCAACAGGTCGTGTCCACGCTTGATCGACGTGGGAAGGGTTGTCATATTCATACAGTGAAGCATCAACTAAACCAAGAGCGCCAAGAAGACGAGCGGTTAACTCCGTGTCTTTTTGGATCTCAGATACTCTTTCAGCTTGGTTCGGTATTTGTTCCATAATTGTACAACCTTTGGCTTTCTATTTTCGCGAGCTTGATTTATGAGCTTTTGGAGTGACTTGCTTATTCTAAAAGGGTCGTTACTCACTAAACGGATCGAACTTGGTCCTTTGACCACCAGCCCGTTGTGTCAGACACGTTGCCTGGCTCACCGGCGTTATACTGGTTCAACGCGTAATAGCCGTTGTTTATCCCGATTACTCGCATAGCGGTATCAGAGAAGTCAGCTGTAAATGGACCGTCGCCATAGCTGCTTGAGGCGCCACGACCACTGGCGATAACAGTATCACCGACAGCTATGGCGCGTCCTGGTTCAGGGTTGTTTGGAACAGTTGGAGTTTCAGGTGTTGGTTCTGGAGTCGGCTCAGGTGTAGGAGTCGGCGCTTGATTCCAACGTTTGAAGCGGAATGCACCAGAGAAGCCGCTCATACCAACAGATATGATATTGAACGGTTTACCATTGATACCAGCACCATTACCTTGATTTTGTCCAAGAAGACTGAGACGTCCACTACCATTGTAGTTCTCGTCGGCGAAGGCGATGTGGTTAGCGCCGTTAGCACCAAGAACAACTACGTCACCACGCTTCACGTCGTTCAAGTTCCAGATCAGATCAAAGTCGCCACCGGCGTTTGAGTTGCGAGCTGACTCGACGTTCCAACAACCAGCTGCGATACCAGTACCACCGGTTGAAAGTGAGCGGCCAATTTGCTGCCAAAGGAGGGCTGCGCCGTCCCAACACTGAGGTCCGTAAGCGCCGTCAAGGTCGTAAGCGTTACCGTTTACAGCGTTTCGGAACTCGTCATAACTACCGATAGGAACAGAGTAAGCAGCGCCAATTCCACCTTCAGTTTCAAAGGCTTTATGAGCTTCAACAGCAACTTTTGGTGTACTATTAATATTCTCAACGAATTCGAGAATAGGCTTCGTGATGCCTGCATAGTCAGCTTTTGTTGAGTCGATTTGGACTTTTACACCTTTACTGTTGAGGAAGTTGAACAGGTTCTTACCGGCGTTAGTGAGATACCAAGCTGATCCACCAATAATAGCGGCGATAAGACCACCCATACCGAACTGGTTGAGAACTTCAAGGTTCGCACCAGTAAGCGTGCCATACCATGCAAGCGCGTCGAACACGGCGATGTAGGCAATGACAGACGTCCCGATGAGCAACGCTCGGATAAAGTCTTGAAGGACTTTTTTCCAGCTAAATTTGATTGATTCAGTGAAAATGACTCGAGTAACGCCGATGATAAGATCGACTAAGTATGCCGCGCCGAGTATTCCAACTCCGACGAGTGCAACGATGATGTGTTCTAACATGTGATCCTCCTACTTATTTAGATCTAGTTTATCACGTTCTGTCTTTTTGTCACGTTCCGTGATAAGGACGGTTGTTGCTGCCATTCGATATAAAAACCAGATTAACAGAGCTGAAGTTCCAAAAACGACCGCGTTAGAGACGCTGTAAGCTACGCCGATAGGATTAATGGTACTGCTACTCCTTTCGACGAGGCTGAAAATTGTAAGTGCGTCAACTCCGATAGGGACTAAGTTGCCTGTGAAGACGACTAGCGCCAGAACAAAGAGCAGACGACGGAAGCCAATCAAACTTGGTTGAACTTTTTTCTTGAACAGTTTTGCTTGTAGTACGAGGACAAGTGCAATAAATACGATTGACACAAGGTGTGCTGTCAGCAAAACTACTGCTAAAGTCTTGATATCCATGATTACTTACCTTCCCTTGCTTGTTTAGCACCCATGGCTAGAGCTATTGTAACGGTGAAACCGTTTTCTTCTATCAATTTATTCAACTGGTTGCTCGCTTTAGTAGCAGTCATCACGACTGATTTGTTCTTCTTCTTGCGAGCTTCTAACTCTGTGTCAATAGGAATAGACGCAGATTTTTTCTTGAAATTAAAGAGTTTCATTAATGACTACTCCTCTTACCATTTTCAATTTTCTCGGCCAGTAAATTATTAGAAGTCGTATTAGCAGCAAGCACTGTTGTTACATCCTTAGTAACATCTTTCTGGTCTTGTAAGCGTGCATCCTGCAGTGACTGCACTTTGTTGTATAGTTTATAACAAATGAACCCTAAGACTAATACAAGTACGCCAAGTATCCCTTGCGTGAAGAAGTACGTGGCTATATCTGGTGATCCGTCTGGCATATTTTATTTCAACTTTTTATTTGATGCTGTTATGAAGTAAGTATAGCAATAAGCATATACTTGTACAACTATATTGACCCAATAATCGTGCTTCCATATAGTGTCACCCAAGTTGTACCATTCCATCGCTTCAAAGGCTTAACGACCCAAGTTGTACCATTCCAGACTTTGACCGGTTTCGATACCCATTTCACACCGTTCCACCACCATAAACCACCGAGGTAAACGTTTGCAATACGAGCGACAGCAGGTTGACTAACTTGGCTACGCATAGCAATACGAGCAATAGCTGTTTGCGTCTTTTCCACACTTTTTTGAAGACGAGCTGTAGCGGTCTGAGTACGAGTTCGGCTCATGATAATGCGAGCAATAGCTGTTTGCGTCTTAGTTCCACCAATACCGATTCTCGCTACGGCTGTTTGAGTACGGGTTCTGGTGTTGCTGATTCTCGCTACTGCTGTCTGTAGTCTGAATGGTTGCGCTACGATCCTAGCAGTGGCAGACTGTGTACGGGTGAGGCTACGTTGGATGCGCGCCGTTGCTGACTGCGTCTTTGTGAAAGTTTGAGAAATACGGGCAGTAGTAGGCTGTGTTTTTGTGAATATTTTACTAATACGGGCTGTCGCAGGTTGAGTTTTGGTACTAACAATCTGGATTCTTGCTGTAGCCGGTTGTGTCTTGGTAAGTGTACGTTGAATTCGAGCAATAGCTGTTTGGGTTTTTGAATAGTTCTGAGATATTCTTGCCTTAGCAGATTGCGTTTTAGTGTAAATATATGCGATTCGCGCTACGGCCGTTTGGGTCTTCGTGAGTATTCTTTGAATCCTTGCAGTAGCTGTCTGGGTTTTTGTATAATTTTGCGAGATCCTAGCAATGGCTGGTTGTGTCTTCGTATACTGAACACCTCCACTTATGCGTGCAGTTGCCGTTTGGGTCTTCGTGAGTATGTTTGCTAGTCTCGCAACAGCGGGCTGAGTTTTTGTTAGTGTCTTACTGATTCTCGCAATAGAACTTTGAGTTTTTGTGAGATTATTACTAACCCTCGCGACAGCAGATTGAGTTTTGGTATATATGTTGGCGAAGCCAGGGTTATAGTAGTCAGTCCCTAATCGGGCAACAACCCTCGCAACAGATGTCTGAGTTTTTGTTAGTGTCCGTTGAATGCGTGCAGTAGATGTCTGAGTTTTTGTACCTGTAAATGAAGTAACATACGTTGCATACATGTCGACTGGACCTGCGGCAGTAGTTGTTGTAACGGTGCTTGGAGTGGAAGCAAAAGATATCGAGGTGCTACTGAGCCTTGTAAGGTTGGCTGTATTCGCCCTTGAGAGTGTCATGTTAGGAGAACCGGCCTCGAAGTGAATACCGATCCAGTAGTTCGTACTAGCAACCAATGTAATCCTATTGGCGCCAGAGAAGACCATGTTTTGAGCGGCCTCAGACGTATTTGTCACAGCTATATCGTCAGATACCGCAAGCAGTGTCCCGGGGAGTCCACTAGAATCTGAATAGATGACGGCTCGCATTCCTTTTGAGCCTGCACCAGCGAGCCAAGCTCGAGCTGTGAAGCTGTCTAAAGTACCACCGCTCGCAGGAGCAGCCGACAGTAAGAATATGCGGTCAGCCGTTACGGCATTAGTATTGCCATTATCGCCAGTTGGTCCAAAAGTAGGCATTATTGATATACCCTAACTGCAACATAATATAAGGCATCGTAATAATCAGATAGACTGGTGGTCACATGTCCTTGTAGTGTAATAGTAGCATTCGCTGCTGCACTGTTATTAGTGTCGAGAAGCTCCCATAATCCACTCGTGCGGTTATAAATCTCCATTTTTACGTTTACGCTAGCTGCTGGTTTCGCGATTCGGCCGGTCCATGTTGGGTGAATTTGGTTCGTGTTGTTAGTACCTTTATGATTGAATTGGTGTATGCCATATACGTCGTCAATCATTAAATCTACAAAGATCCCATCAACAGTACTCACATCTGTTATCTCTGACGAAGAATAATTAGTGGTTAGCAATGCAGCGTTTGAAGGTATTGATGAATAACTTCCTCTCGAATATTCGGTTGGAGTTGCAATCCTTGCCGTAGCAGTCTGGGTTTTGGCAAGACCCTTCTGAATTCTAGCAGTCGCTGTTTGCGTCTTAGTTCTTAGTATAGGGAATATCCAGCCACTGTTCCCGCTAGTATTAGTAGAGTTCGTAGCAGTAAAGGTGGCCCCGCCTGTTGCATTATTGTCCCGCATAGTGACATAGTCAGCCGTGCCGGAGCCAGACGACTTAGATATCGTAACTTGGCTACCGGAAGAGGTTGTGTCTACTATTAATGGTACGCCAGTAACACCGGACATAGAGAATGTCCCGAGCATAGTGTACGTTTTACCTGCTTCAAACGTCAAATTTGAAGTGAACTGGCCAGATGCAGATGCAACACTAAAGTTAGTAAAGGTACTGTTCGCCCCCTTAATATCAATTGTTCCATTGCTACCAAAGAAGGTGAGGTTGATAGCTGGCCAGTCAACTGAAACAGGGCTTTCAATAACTATAGGAGAAGTTGATGATGCGGAGCCAGTTATCGAACCAACACCAGGGGATATTAGTATATTGTTAGCCCCAACAGCGTACGTAAATCCACGCTGGAATCCAGACACTGACGGAAAGTTAAAATAACTTGCCGTGCTAGCGTGCATGCTAACAATCTTTGAAGAAGTTCCGCTAAATGTATATGCTCTAGAAATACCTAATGTACGGTTGCCACTTACAATCAAAGTTCCATAACTATGAGTTACACTCTGAGCGTTCGAGTTTGAGTCTACCGTAAGAGTGAAATTATTTTCTATAAATACGTCGTCAAATGAACCAGGTACTGACGCCCCCGATGCGCCACCCGACGTTGCAGACCAGACAGAGGTACTGGTGTAATTTCCAGATGCTACTAGATATCTGTTCGCCACAAGCTATAGCT
>Ga0247815_10000390_pt1 | contig 35136 bp, 29 predicted proteins | sample UWRJL194509B1_FD_181014 | JGI IMG/M metagenome (GOLD analysis project Ga0247815, IMG submission 181014) | Plant litter microbial communities from Arlington Agricultural Research Station in Wisconsin, United States - UWRJ-L194-509B-1 | ecosystem: Environmental > Terrestrial > Plant litter >...
CACCAAAACCGCACTCTTATACTCTGCCAATCCCAACAAAGCACTTTTTTTAGTTATTGCTACACCGCCGTTTGCAGTTTTAGAACCATTATATAAAATAACATCCTTTTCATCTGTAACAACTGCACAAACAGTTCTTGAAGGCAGTTTTTGGCTAATTCTATCCCATTTTAAAGTTGCTTTTATCGCGCCGCTTGTGTCGACTGTAACATCTTTTGGTAAAACCTGAAAAGTTTTTTATCTTTCTCGTAAATTGTGATTTTTAGTTTTTCGCCTGCTTTTATCCCTCTCGATTTGCCGTAGAAATGCAACTTGAAATTACAAGTAAAAACTACTATTACTAATAATTTAATCTTTGGCATTACTTCTTTTAGTCAATTCAATCCATTCATTGAATGTTCCTTCACCTCCAACTCCTTTAATAAAATATTTATTATTTTCTTTCTTGATTGAAAAAGAATTATTAATTTGTTTACATCTTTCATCTTCATTTTCTACATAATACAACTCTAAAATATTTCCTTTTTCCACTGTCTTATATTCTCCATTACACAATATTGGTTCGTGATAAGAATTTGTTTTTAGTAAAGCTTTGTTTTTTGAAATAGTAAAATAATATGTTATACTTGCCATCCCATTTGTAGTAAATTCTGTTTCTACATATACAGAAAATTGACCTTGAAATTTCTTATTAATTGATTTTGCATTTTTTAATTTATATTCTAGAAGCAAATCATTGTATAATGAAAGTCCTTCTTTATTTATTTTGTTTGTTTTCACTTTTTTTATGAAAACCCATTTGTTATTCTCATATAAATAAAAATAAGTTAGGGCATCTTCTTTTAATTCAAAATCTCCAGAATCATCATATTTAGATATTCCTTCTCTGGTAAGAAGATCAGCAACTATATAATATTCATTGGATTTGTTTTTTAAAACATCTTTTATTTTTTGATCAATAATTTTAGATTTTCCAATTGCAACATCAATATTTTCAAATTGTGAAAAAAATCCTGTTGTGTTTTTAATATCCCAATAGTATTGTTCAAGTTCCGTTTTTCCAATATAATTAACACTAAAAAAACCATTACTATCTGAGAATGTATAAGATGGATAGGTTGGAATTGAATTATCAGGTAAAACAAAACCATTTTTTTTATATTTTTCATCTAAAAAATTAACAGGTGCAATTTCATAATTCTTTGTATTTTCTATCGTATCGATTTTAGCTTTGTTATTTATTACAATATTATTACCATCTTTTGTTTCTGATTTACAGTTAATAAAAAATACCGCTACTAATACACATAATATTCTTGTTTTCATAATTTTATTTAATAGGATTACCTTGTGTTGTTTCATCAAATTTTGTTTTCATATAAAGTTCTGGATCAACTCTCGTATTGCCTCCATAAAAAACACCATCAGTTGATGCTTCTATGTGAACGTGGTAATATTCTACTTTTATATCTTTGGCGTTTCCTGTGTTTCCTGAATTCCCAATTTTTTTTCCATGCTTTACTATGTCTCCTTTTTTTACATCTATTGAGTTTAAATGACAATATCTAATCCAAACATCTTTATCGTCTTTATCTTTAGATTTTATTGTTACGATTTTCCCCAGATCTCCATTTGTATCATATGCTTCAGTCACTGTTCCGCATAGTAATGATTTTAGAGGAGTGTTTAAAGAAGTTAAAATATCAACCCCTGTATGATAATAACCTTTTGGATGAGAATTATTAATTCTTTGTACTCGATGCCATCTGTTTTTATTAACATTCTTACTCTGATTGCTAATTCTTGGATTGTCAACAACATCCTCATAATGAATACATTTTTCCTGTGGACAATCACCGTTGCTTTCTTCTTTTTCACTATTCTCGCATTTATATTTGCTATATGCCATACCTCCCGCTAAACTATTTCTAAATTCAACTAAAAGCTCTTTTATCTGAATACCATTATCATCTTTGTCTAAACTAGCATTTGATAAATAATCATTTGTCCCTTTCTTATACATCGTAGCATCTCTTTTTCCGACAAAATCTGGAGCAAATACAGCAATATAAATGTCTTCAGGTACTTTGGGCAATACTTTTACTGACTCCATGTATTTTTTGACCTTATCTAATTGGATTACTTCAGTCATATTTGCATAACTTAGCTTTAATGCATGTAATTTATCAAAACCTGTTCCGCTTGTAAATTCTTTCATCTGAACTAATGAATTTTGAGTAAACTGTATTAAGCCAACTGCTCGAGAACTTTGAGCTCCTGTTAAAGGATTTATCTTGTTAAATATATCCTTAGTCATTTGTTCTCTAGGTATCAAAGATTTGTAACCTTCTAATTGATTAGCCGCCATTGATTTACTGGTTTCCCTGTGCATTACAGCCATTAAACCATTTGCCATTTCTTTATAATTATCAGGCCAAAGCTGTTTGCTGATTGCCATAACTTTTTTTCTAAATGCGCAATTTACTTTTTTTCCATAGTACAAATTATAGCTTTCACATTCACAAACACCAGATTTATTATCCGCATTACTCTCCGGCTTCTTCACCAAAACCGCACTCTTATACTCTGCCAATCCCAACAAAGCACTTTTTTTAGTTATTGCTACACCGCCGTTTAAACTTTTAGCTCCATTATATAAAATAGCATCCTTTTGATCTGTAACAACTGCACAAACAGTTCTTGAAGGCAGTTTTTGGCTAATTCTGTCCCATTGCAATTTTGCTTTAATAGCGCCGCTTTCGTCAACTACAACATCGGGAGGCAAAACCTCAAAAAGCATTTTACCCTTTTCATAAATAGTAATTTTAAGTTTTTCGCCTGCTTTTATTGCTCGCGATTTGCCATAGAAATAACTCACCTGGTTGTAGTCGACATGATAATGCCTTTGCTTGGCATCTTGTGTACCGATTTGAGCGGAGTAAATCTCTCGTTTATCCTCGACATCAAGGTGATTTTTAGATTGGAAAATGTTATCTGGATTACCTAATTTTAGTTTAGGTGCTCCAATTGTTACATACAGCATTCCCCAATTACCAGCTTTACTTTTTATATAGCTATCCAGTGTTAACGGAATAAGATTTCCGTCGTATTTGCTGACATTAATCACTTTGCAGTAATCATTTTTAAAGGCATCATTATCCCAAATTTCGATTGTAAGATCTTCGCCAATTAGGTTTTCTTGTTTTACCCAGATATTGACAGTTTGGTACCAGCTCGATTTTTCGATTTCGATACCATTGTTGTCTGTAAAAAGTATGCTCAGAATTTTGGCTTGTTTTACATCTATACTTAGTGCAACTGCTTTTTGCCTGTTAACGCGGCATTGAACCACTTGCTTTCCTGCATGCTCAGGTTTTATAGAAATCGTTTTTAAATTTACTTTCTGGTGCGGTATATCAGTATCCCAAACTACTTGTTCTTCTGGTATTAATTTTTCAAATATAGTATCTGCCTCTAATTGAGTTGTTTTGCCTACTTTAGGAATACCATTGTAGCTAAAAGAAATTACAACATTTTCTTTCACCTCAAAATGCCAGTCGTCGTCTTCATGTTTTGCCTTTTCTCCGTAGGCATTTGCTAATGTGACATAGGCTTCTACAACATATTTTCCCACCTGCATTAATTCATATCCTGGTATGGTAATATTTCTCCCGGTACCCATTAGGCGTCCGTTTAAATTCCATTTTACAGATTGAACTTCCTTAGAAATTGCTTCTTGTTCATCTGGAATATAAAGACTAAATCTACTTTCTTTTACAGCAAAGGTCATTGGGGTTCCGGGTCTGATCACCGCCGCATCATGTGTTATTTCAGCTACTGAATTGGCAATTGTCTCGGCTGTAAAACTTTGGATCTGGGTTTCACCATCATCAGGTTTATACACTGCTGTAATTTTATACAATGCTTTTGAATTTGTTGGAGTAAATGAAACTGTATTTTCAATTCTTGTCGATTTTAAAACATTTCCTAAAGCATCAGTAACATGCATTTTCAAATTTGCAAGTTCCTCAATTGTTGGCGTTATTAAAAATTTGGCTTTAAAGCTAGCTGGGAAATTTTGCCTTAGTCTCATTTTGCCGCCAATCTTTTTGGCAAAATTTTCACCGTCAATTGCTATAAGTTCAGTGCCGTCGAGTTTATTTACAATCACCTCAATATCTATCGAACAGTCTGGATAATTTTTATTGTATTTTCCGCCTTCAAAATCTTCTTTTTTGGGTTTTCCGTAGCCTTCAATACGATATTTTCCAACTGCTGAAAACGTATATTTAAAGTTGGTTCCCAATTGTTCTTCGGTATATAATCTTTTGTTTTTGTCGCCTGTAAAACCATCATAAATCACCCATGAAGTTAGGTTTACATTTCCCTCTTTTATTTTTGCTAAAAAACTGCATTCTTCGTTTTGTCGTATTGTAACTTTCTCGACACTCGCTGTATCGGTTGATGATACTGACTTGAAATCGGGCGTATTTTTGAGATTTTTTAATGTAATCCCCGAAACACTTGGATAAGCTGTTTTTAAAACTGGCATTTTTATCGCCGGATTGATAAGTGCAAGTGCAGCCGGGTTTGTGTTTTCAGAATGCTCTTTCATAATAGTATCGGTCTGGCCGGACTTCACTACTTCTATTTTTCCGCCAACAGTGCATTGCAATGTCGAAATCTCGGTGAGTACTTTATTTCCAAAAACTTGCGTTTTATCAAATACTTTTGTCCATTTAGGGGCAGGAGAAAGAGAACAAGGCAAGTAACCGCCCGAAGATGGCTTTAACTTGCATTTACCAAAAGTAGGGCCGGGCGGATCAAAAGTTTTATCGATTTCAGTCGCAAAAAATTTCCCCGCCTCGGCATTTAGAATTACTCTGCTATGTGAAGTTACCAGTAATTTTGCCGTTTGATTCGGATTTTCTGCCTTATCGCAGGCGCATAATGCCCCGTGCACGACAAAATATTTGTTTTCATGTGCACTTTTGGCTTCTTCTTTTTCTTTTTCTTCTTTTTGTTCGAGGTCTTCTTTTTCTTTATCTTTTATATACTGTTTTTGCTGCTCTTCTTTTTCTCTTGCAGCTGCCACAACTTGCTGCCATTCTTCATTTTTTTTGTTAATGACATCAATCTCATTTTGAGGAGGCGTTAAAAGCGTTTTCCCTACAGTTGGTTCGGGGCCAATTCCGTCCTTTATGGATGCATTCATATTATGATAATGACGTAAATCAGCTGGATTATTAATTCCTAACTCTTTGGAAATGCTTTCCAGGGTGTCGCCTTTTTTTACTAAATACAATAACGGATTATTCATTTTATTCACTTTTACTATTAATGGCTGATATGTAAACGGTCTCATGGTGCTTGTACAAGTTACCTAGTTGTAATTCTATCTTTGTTTGAGAGAAATCCCAATCTTCACCATTATTTATAAATTCTGTTTTGTGCGTAAGATTAGAAGTGATTGGATTTTTATTTATTTTAATCTTTAGCGAATCTTCAAACATAGCTCTCGTCTTTTTTACCTTCTTTTTAAATTGATTGTCCACCTCTATCTCTGCTGTATAGAGTACCATATTTAAATTGGGATCGAACATTTTTGTCCCTTTCCAAATGACTTGATGATCGAACAGGCCAACTTTCCATGGAAATGAATAAGTGGTAACGTTTTTTGTTTTTTGAATGCAGAATAGCACCATTTTCAGGTAATCTATCGGTAAATAATGCTTAGCCATTTCATGACCTTCTCTTTTTGCCAGATTTATAAAATGATCATGAATATGGTCTATTATATAATATTGGTTTGTATCACCTTCCTGATCTGAATTTTCTTCAATAAAATACTCTGGCATTAATCTAAGTTTCTCATTTTTTGCCTTCATCCTCTCTATGACATCTTCATGATTACAAAGCAAGATTGAATCTTGTTGTACATTAAATAATAACGGAGATAAAACCTTGGTATATTCCTGAATTACCTTTGCTGCGGTTCCTAATTTTACACTGCTGCTATTTACTTTAAATGAAACCTTTCTTATTTCTATACTGAATTCCTGATCATTTAGTTCGTCAAAACTAAACTCATAGGTATTTGTTGTCTCAATTATATGATTTGGACTCTGTGTACGAACATTTCTTAGTACTCTAAAATCTCCGTATGATCTACTATTCATCTCTGTCTTCCGTTTTATTGTAGGCTGTTATGAAAAAATTCTCTTGATAATGAAAGTAAGTATTACGTATCCCGATACTGGTTTCAGAAAATTCTAAATCAAGTTGTCTAGTCCTGAATTGTGTTTTGTGTTCAATCGCAGTAGTAATTACAGATTCTTTATCTGTAACTGTATCAGGATATTGATAAGCGTTGGCGGCAGTTTTTATATGTTGAAAAAGTTGATCATTGTGATTCCCTTCTGCTTCATATTGCAAGATATTAGATTCTGTATCAAACGTTTTTTTTCCTTTCCAAAACAAATTACATTCTAATGGAGATGCTTGCCAATGAAACTCATAGTTATTATTGTTTTCTGTCTTTCCTAAACACAGGAGTATGATTTTAATCAATCCGAAAGAATAGATATATTCAGCCATAGCGTAGCCGTCTTTTGCGACTTTTTGAAGAAAATCTTCTCGAATAAAATCAAAGCCAGGGCCTTCATGTTTTAATTGAAGTGCTTCATCTTTTAATTCTAATCTCTTCGAAATTTCATTATAATTTGCAAGTGCAAAATTTCCCTCATTTACATCAAACACAATAGGAAAAAGAGCATCATTGTAGGCATGTGCTATTTTTTCAAACTTCGCTTCTATTTTTTTATCGTTTAATTTAAAATTGCTGCGAGTTAGGATTATTCTAAAATTATAATTTTCTAATTTTTCAAGTTCGATTTTATAAGTACATGCCACATCATAAATTTTATCAAACAGCTTGTAATTAATGGTGTGCTTTACTTGATAATTGTAATGTGTAGTAACGCTCATTATAAAAAACAATAATAATTATTTGCATAAAAATATAAAATAAATCGTACAAATTTATATTATTTATAATCTTTTTCTGTATTTTTTTACGAGTGCAAAAATTATTATGTTTATGTAACTGAGTTAAAAGCAAAAAAAAATCCAAAGCCAGAAATAGCTTTGGATTTTTTAATTAATAGCAATTAAAAATTTTATTTCACTTCAAATACATTATTTACAGCTTTTACATCAGCCATTAATCCACTTGGATCTATGGTGATTTTTTTGATGGCTGTTTTGTTTTTGTCGATTGTAAAACTATAGTTTTGCTGCGCCCATGCCCAATCTTCTAAAACCGTTCTTTTTACGTTTGTGTTTGGATTAGGTTTGATGAAATTCATCATTCTTAATGGAATGTAGAAAGATTCAGAAGTTCCATCTGTATATTCAACTGTCAAATCTATTGGCATTGGCATTCTGCCTATTCTTTCTAATGAAACAGTAGTTTTTCCTGCATTATCCTTAACAGCTGCAATTCCGTAATCAATCGTATTTGTGGTTTGAGCCCAATCCATTAAATACCAGTCTAATTCAGCTCCGGAAACTCTTTCAGCTGTTCTTTTGATATCGTTTGGATTTGGATGCTTGAATTTGAAATCATTAAAATATCTTCTTAAAGTCAAATCAACATTTTCTTTCCCAATCAAATATTCTAACTGCGATAAAAAGATGCTTCCTTTTATATAAGATGAAATGCTGTAAGGTCTGTTTTCGTCGTAACGATCTCCGTGAGTAGTCTGCGGCTGTTCTTTACCAGAATTCACTAAACTATAGTAAGCAGCATAATTTCCCTTAAACGGATTCGCTGCTTTTTTATCTCCCTTCAATTCATTCAAAGCCATATCTTCGATGTACGTCGTAAAACCTTCATCCATCCACGGATGTTTTGATTCGTTTGAAGCCAGGATGTGCTGAAACCAGGAATGTCCCAATTCATGCGTTGCAGTTCCCAGAATACCTTCAAGAGTTCCGTTTCCTAGCATCAAAGTACACATGGCATACTCCATTCCGCCGTCGCCGCCTTGAATAAAAGAATATTGTTTATACGGATACGCTCCTACTTTATGATTGTAAAAATCCATCACTTTTACCATTAAAGGTTCAAGCTGTTTCCAGTTTGCAGTTGTTTTTTCATTGTTTTTATAAAAGAAATGCAAATCAACATCATTTGGCCCTTTTACAATATCATGTGTATATTCCTTGTCTGCAGCCCAGGTAAAATCGTGCACATTTGGAGCGATAAAATGCCATGTCAGGGCTTTTGCTTTTTTAGGATAAGTAACGGTTACACCAGCATCCTGATAACCGTGCCCAATTGTGTTTTTATCCTGCAAATATCCAGAACCGCCAATGGTATATGCTGCGTCGATTGTGATTTTTACATCAAAATTCCCCCAAACACCATGAAATTCTCTCGCGATATACGGATCTGCATGCCAGCCTTCAAAATCAAATTCTGCCAATTTAGGATACCACTGCGACATTGAAAGCTCCACTCCTTCTGAGTTATTTCGTCCTGAACGACGCACCTGAACCGGAACTTGTCCATCAAAATCTAAGGTAAACGTAGTTTTTGAATTGGGCAAAATCGGCTTAGCCAAAGTCACTTCTAAAATAGTTCCAGAAGTTCTGGTTTGAGCCGTTACTCCATCTTGTTTAAAATTGGTAATTTTTAAAAAACCAATTTCATTGGGTTTCAACGTTTCAATTCGGCTTTGCTTTGTTTCCTTACCAGCGGCATCTTTTACTTTGGTCACCATTCTTCCGTCAGGATCTTTTATGAAATGCAGACGCGCATCCATTTCACTTCCGGGCTGAAACGCATTTGGATACAAATGATAGAAAACTTTTCTCAATGTATCATTAGAATTATTGGTATACACCAATTCTTGTTTTCCTTTGTATTGATAGTTTTTTACATCCATCGATACCTCCATTTTATAATCGGCATGTTGTTGCCAATATGGAGCATTTTGTGCAAATGTCGAGTTTAGGCCCAAACTCAAAAATGAAAGTAAGATAATTTTTCGCATGATTTTAAAAATAAAAATGGAAGAGCTGCCACTCTTCCATTGGATTAGTATTGTATGTTATTTATTTTTTAGACATTTTTTCTGCCATTAATAAAGCATTATAAGCATTCACCATTTTAGCTGTTTTTGATGACTCTGCAGAAGAAACAGCAGCTGGTTTTTCGGCTGGATTTGGGTTTGTTCCTAAAACTACGGTCTGAGGAAGCGCCACTCCGGAATCCATTAAAATATGTTTTACCTGCGAAGCTTTTAATTTTGGATAGTAAGAACGAATCAAAGCCGCCACTCCTGCAGCATTTGGAGATGCCATTGAAGTGCCTTGCAGATATTTATATTTGTTGTTAGGAATTGTCGCGTAAATTTCTTCACCCGGTGCAAAAACATCTACATTTATTTTTCCAAAATTCGAAAATCCAGCCACTACATTTTCGCCGTATTCTTTATTAATCGCTCCAATCGTAATAACGTTATCAGCAAATTCTTTGATGTTATCCTGAGAATCGTTTGGATAATTGATGTTTTTTGTTTCATCAATATTGTACCCGTCATTTCCTGCTGCATGAACTATTAAAACATCTTTTTTTGCTGCATATTTTATTGCATCGTATACCCACTGCTTGTGCGGAGAAAAGCTTTTTCCGAAACTTCCGTTGATTACTTTTGCTCCATTATCTACCGCATAGCGAATCGCCAATGCAATATCTTTATCATACTCGTCTCCGTCTGGCACTGCTCTAACCGTTAAAATTTCAACATTATTAGAAATACCGTCGCCTCCTAAATTATTACTGCGAACCTGAGCGATAATACCCGCTACGTGCGTTCCGTGAAGCGCTTTTTCTTTGTCTGGCCCGAAAACAATATTATTTCCGTAACGGTTGTTTTTGATATCTTCAGGATTATCGCCAACTACTTTTCTTCCGTCGTACTCTTTATTTAAATTGTAATTCAGCTGATCGTAAACCTGATCGCTATACTCTTTCAATTCAGATTCAGGATCAAAAGTTGGTCCGGCGTTGGTAAAAATCTGTGTCATGATTTTTTTACTCTGTACCACTTTTGGATCTGTTGAAGTAACAGCTGCTAAATCTTCTATTTTATAGGTCGTTTTATTTAACTCCTTTTTAATAGTATTATGAACATCTAATAAAAAATCTACCTGCTGCTTGTCTTTTAAAGCTTCTTCGTATTTCTCATTATATTGAGCCAAAGCAGCTTTGTATTCGGCAGAGCCATCATCTGCTTTTTTAATCATACGTGTCATTTCAAGATTTTCATGAACAGCATTCCCAAGGAAATTCCATCCATTCACATCATCAATAAAACCGTTTTTATCGTCATCAATTCCGTTACCGGCAATTTCTTTAGGATTTGTCCAGATCATTCCTTTTAGATCTTCATGCTCGATATCTACACCAGAATCTACAATCCCAACGATTACTTTTTTACCTGTTTTTCCTTGCAATAATTCGGCGTAAGCTTTATCAACACTCATTCCCGGAATGGTATCTTTTACCAGATCAAGATGACTCCATCTTTTTAAATCGTTTTCAGAAACAGGTGCTTTCTTAACAATAACTAAAGGTGAGGTAATTACTTCTTTAGAAGCAGAAGTTTGTGCTTGTAAGGTTACGCTTCCTGCTAATGCAAGTAAAACCCAAGCGGATAAAGTAAATGGTTTTATATGATTCATGTATCTGTATTTTTAAATAAAGTTAAAATAAGCGCCTAAATTATGATTTTTTGTTACAAAAAACTAACGATTAACAATGCGTTATGACTTTTTAATTATGATTTATGAAAATACGAAAAATCCCGAAGCTCTTTATAACTAAGACTTTCAAAAATTATGCGGTATTTTTTTTTCCTCAATTATTATTAAAACGTTTAAAAATAAAAAGAAAAACAACATTTTCTTTACGGTTTCCCGTAACGAAATGAAGTTTGAATTTTGTATAATTGCCCGACCAAATCATAAACTTCATCTATGAAAACAAAACTACTCTTATTGCTGCTTTTAGCAAATTTTACACTTTATGCACAGACCAACCTAGTTCCCAATGCCGGACTAGAAAACTGGCCGGGCGGCATACTTCAGGACTGGAGCGTTACAAATGCTGTAACATCGAGCACTGACGCTGCTATGGGACAGTTTAGTGCAAAATTATCATACACAACTGTATCGCCAAAAATCATTGCGCATGTCCCAATGAAGGCCGGCGTAACTTATACTGTAAAATTTAAGTATAAATATGTTAGTTCGAATTTTAGCGGCGATCATCCCATTGCTTTGAATATTTCAAAAGACGGAAGCGCCAATACTTTATCGAATAGCACTTTTGCTGCCAACAATTTATGGACAGAAAAAGAAAATACTTTTACTGCAGACCAGGATCTTACGTTTGATGTATCAATTTCTACCTATAGTTTTGACAGCAAAGCTTTTGATATTTTAATTGATGATGTTCAGGTTTATGTTAAAGGTACAGAACAATATACCCTAATTCCGGATATAGAGTTTGAGAAAAAATTGATAGCGCTGGGTATCGATTCAGGTACTCCTGATGGTAAAGTGCAGACTTTAAAAGTTGCAGCTGTTACATCTTTAGGTTTAGACACTGCCATTATTTCTGATTTGACGGGTCTTCAGGATTTTACTTCGTTAAAATCATTAAGCTGTACTTCTTCATCGTGGTCAAGCGGCAGCGGAGGTTCTGGAAAACTAACGAGTCTTGATGTTTCGAAAAATGGTAATTTGACGAGTTTGTCTTGCTATAACAATAAGCTTACAACTCTGGATGTTTCGAAAAATACACTTTTAACATCACTAAATTGCAGCGGTAATAAATTAACCGCTCTTGATGTTTCTAAAAATGTGAATTTAACTTTTTTAGATTTTGGTTCTTCACCAATAACCGCAATGAATATTTCTTCAAATACAGCATTGCAGACATTACGATTTGATCAGACCAGTCTAACGACTATTGATGTTTCTAAAAACATTAATTTAACCTCTTTAAATTCTTTGTATACCCCTTTAACATCGTTGGATATTACTAAAAACGTAAACCTAACGTCTGTATCGCTGCGTCAAAATCAATTAACATCGCTGGATGTTTCAAAAAATACCGCTTTATTAAATTTGACGATAGCTTCAAATAAATTGACAGCACTTGATGTTTCTAAAAACACGGCGTTAACGAATTTACAATGTTTTGAAAATCAATTAACAACACTTGATATTTCTAAAAACACCGCTTTAAAATTATTCTCTTGCGAAACCAACAAATTAACCTCTCTTGACGCTTCTAAAAATGTGGCGCTAACAAACTTTAATTGTGGTTCGAACGCGCTTTTGAATCTGAATCTTAAAAATGGCAAGAACACTTTATTGTCAGTTGTCAATTTCAAAGGAAACTTCAGTCTTTTCTGTATTGGTGTTGATGATGTGAACTATGCAAACAGTAATTGGTCGGGTTATAAAGAGAACGCTGCTCTTTTTGCCAATTATGACTGTACCACAGTAACTGCTATTCCTGACGCTGCTTTTGAAACTAAACTGATTGATTTAGGAATTGATACTGATGGCAAAAACGGAATTATTTTAAATTCAAGTATCGCGGCTATAACTTCTTTAGATTTATCCGGCAGTTCTATTGTTAATTTAAGCGGTATTCAGGGATTTACAGCTTTAACAACTCTTAACGTTTCGGGAAATTTATTAAAGAGAATAGACCTGTCTCAAAACAGTTCATTAAAAACTCTAAATACTGCTAATAACGCTGCTCTAACTTGTATTCAGGTTGCTGATCTCAGCGTTGCTGCTACCTGGAATACTACTAAGGATGCCACAGCGAGTTTTAGTTTAGACTGTAATGTTTATACGCTTATTCCGGATTCAAAATTTGAAGATAAACTGATTGCACTTGGAATCGATAAAGATGGTAAAAACGGGAAAGTAAACAGTGAAAGCCTGGTTAATATTACATCTTTAGATGTTTCTAATAGTGATATTGCAGATTTAACCGGAATTCAGGATTTTACAAATCTTAAAACCTTTAAATGTACCGGAAACACTACTGTAACTGGAAAACTGACAAAACTGGATGTTTCTAAAAATACAAAATTAACGGAGCTATACTGTTCTTATAATCAGTTAGCTGCTGTAGATGTAACTCAAAATACGCTATTGACCTCACTGGATCTGAGAGGGAATAAACTAGTGGCTGCTGATGTTACTAAAAATGCTGCTTTAACCTATCTTAATATAGCTCAAAATAAGCTGACAGCGATTGATGTTACTAAAAATCCGGCGTTAATTTATTTTTATGCTGAGATAAATGATTTAGCCGCTATCGACTTGACACAAAACACAAAATTGACGAACCTGAATTTATATGCAAGTGATTTGGTAACTATTGATTTATCAAAAAATATAAATTTGACTACTCTTGATGTGCAATCGAATAAACTTACAAGTCTTGATTTGACAAAAAATTTAGAATTGTCTTATTTAAATTGCACCGGAAACGAAATTGCAGCTCTTGATATTTCTAAAAATATTAAAATGATAGATCTGCAATGTGATTCTAACAAACTGACGGCTTTAGATCTTACAAAAAACACAGTGTTATCTACGGTTGATTGTTCTAATAACAAAATAAGTACACTTGATCTTTCTCAAAATACAGGTTTAAATATTTTAGAATGCGGCGCAAACGCAATGACAACGCTTGATGTTTCTAAAAACATTACTTTAAAAGCTATAAGCTGTTATTCTCTTCCAATAAAAACTTTAGATCTTTCTAAAAATACTTTATTGACTTCTTTAACTTGTTATTTGACAGATGTTACTTCTCTAGATGTTTCTAAAAACATCAATTTAACAACCATCTATTGCCGTACCGGAAAACTTACCACCCTGAACGTAAAAAATGGCAAAAACAATTTAATCACAAGTTTTAATGTCGCACTCAACCCGGATTTAAAATGTATTCTTGTTGATGACGTTAATTACGCTCAGGCAAATTGGAAAAACAAAGATGAAACTTCTTATTTTTCTAATATAGACTGTTCATTGGTCACGCCTATTGCAGATCCTAAATTTGAGGATAAATTAATTGCTTTAAACATTGACACTGACGGTAAAAATGGAGTTGTTTTAACTTCAAATATCAAAGATTTGACTTCTTTAGATGTATCAAACAGTTTGATTACAGACTTAAGCGGCATTCAGGATTTTAAAGCTCTGACGAATTTAAATGCTTCCAATAATGCATTGGCAAATTTAGATCTTACTAAAAACAGCGCTTTAAACACGTTAAACATTTCAGGTAATCCTGCGCTGACCTGCGTAACAGTTGCTGATGTTGCCGCAGCGGGCAAATGGTCAACAATTAAGGATCCTGCAACAAGTTTTAGTTTGGACTGCCGCCCTTATACGCTTATTCCGGATCTCAATTTTGAGAAAAGACTAATCGCGTTAGAGCTTGATAAAGATGGCGAAAACGGAAAAGTTTTAACCAAAAATATTAATACGGTAACGGTTTTAGATTTAAGTTCAACGAATATATCTGATTTAACAGGAATTCAGGATTTTACAGCTTTAACAAATTTACAGCTGTACAATAACAAGCTAACAAAGCTTGACGTTTCTAAGAACACTGCATTAACCAGATTAAATTTTGAAAGAAATCAAGTAAAAAGCATTGATCTTTCGAAAAACGTACTGCTGCAGCACCTAGTCGCAGACAACAATCAGTTAACAAGCTTAGATGTTTCAAAAAATACAGCTTTGACTAATTTAGAATGTAATACTAACAGCTTGACATCTCTGGATGTTTCAAAGAATCTGCCATTATTATACTTAGAACTCGATTCTAATAATTTATCAACAATAGATCTTTCTAAAAATAGTAATCTTAGTATTTTATATATTTCTTACAATTCATTAGTAACTCTTGATGTATCAAAAAATCCAAAATTGTTTTTCCTGCGTTGTGACAGCAACAAATTAACATCACTGGATTTATCACAAAACCCGAATTTAACCGAGGTTCTTGGAGGCAGTAATAAATTAGTCAACTTAAATGTAAAGAATGGCAGCAATAAAAAACTGCAAAGCACCAACGGAGGTTTTTCTTTTCGATTTAATCCTAATTTAACTTGTATTCAGGTTGATGATGTAGCGTACTCTAACACGGCCTGGTCCGATAAAAAAGATGCAACAGCTGTTTTTTCTTCAGAAGCCTGTGCAGTAAACACGGCGTATACGTTTATTCCTGATACTAATTTTGAAAACAAACTAATCGCACTTGGTATTGACAAAGACGGCCAAAATGGAAAAGTTGCCACGGCAGATATTGCTTTGATCACTTCATTAAATGTTTCAAACAGCAATATTGCAAGTTTAGATGGTATTGCGGATTTTGGCTCATTGAGCACATTAGACTTTAGCAAAAATCAGGTTAAAAGTTTTGTCTCTAGCAATAAAGCTTTAACCACATTAAATTGCAGTCAAAATCAGTTAAATGAAATAAATATTGACGCATCAACATCTTTGACCAATTTAAACTGCAGTACTAATAACTTATTGGTTTTAAATCTTTCAAGAAACAAAAACCTGGCTGTTTTAAGTGCTAGTTTTAATAAATTCAGCGCATTAAATCTGGCCGACATGACATCTCTTAGAGAATTAGACTGTGCCGGAAATAATTTGTATGCATTGAATATAAAAAATGGAAACAACGCTAATATGCAGCGTATGATTTTTGGAAATTTTACTGAAAACCCAAATTTACTTTGTATTCAGGTTGATGATGCCGCGTATTCTGCCAGTAAATGGATTGCAAAAGATGCTAAAGCCAGTTATTCGTCAGAAGCTTGCCCGGAAAACCTTCAATATACCTTAATCCCGGATCCTAATTTTGAGAAAGTTTTGATCGCTAATAATATAGATAAAGATGGCGTTAACGGAAAAGTCTTAACTTCTAGTATTGTTAATCTTAAATCTCTGTCGGCAATTGACACAACTAATAAAATTACTGATTTAACAGGTATTGAAGATTTCGCTGCCTTAGAGCAATTATATTGTTCTAATGGCGCTTTAACAAAACTAGATGTTTCAAAAAATTTCAAATTACAACGTTTAGATCTGGATGATAATAAGGTTACAACATTAGACTTATCAAACAACAGCGATTTAGAACATTTCAGCTCCGAAAACAACAGTTTATCTGAATTGAATGTTTCGAAAAATCCTAAATTAAAAACGCTGCATGTTTCAAGTAATATGCTGACAACTATTGATGTATCTAAAAACCCTGCACTTGAGGAATTGTATATTGTGGCTAATAAATTTACAGATATCGATGTTACAGCCAATTTAAACTTAAAGCAGCTGGGCATTTCTACAAATAAAATAGCTGCTTTAAATATCTCTAAAAACACAGCTTTAATCAGTTTATCCGCTTCATCAAATGAATTGACAAGTGTTGATGTTTCAAAAAACACTGCTATTACTAGTTTAATCCTTAGAAAAAATCAGTTAACCAGCATTGATATTTCAAAAAACCTTTTGTTAAGTACGCTTGAGGTTAATGAAAATAAAATTGAAACAATTGATGTATCAAAACATCTGTTATTAAATATTTTAATGGTAAACTCAAATCAATTAACGAGTTTGAACCTTAAAAATGGCAAGAATAAGTTATTAAACAATAACTATGTATCCTTTTATGGAAACCCAAAACTAACTTGTATTCTTGTTGACGATGTTGCTTACGCCAATGCAAACTGGCCAAATAGAAAAGATTCGTTTGCGACGTACAACACAGAATGTACTGGCGAATTGACATTACCTGCCAACAACTTTACCGTTGAAACAAAAGGAGAATCTTGTCTTGGAGAAAACAATGGCGAAATTAGTATTGCAGGAAAAGCTGCCTTTGCCTATACAGCCACTATAAATGACAAAACATATGCTTTTACCAATAACAGTTTAAAAGTTACTGCTTTAACACCTGGCGTTTATAATATTAAAATTACTATTCCGGAAATGATTTTCGAACAAAATTTTAAGGTAACAATTGCAAAAGCAGCAACTATTACCGGAAAATCAAGCCTGACATCAAAAAAACTCGATGTTGAAATTACGGAAGGGACTGCACCGTTTACCATTTTTGTTGACGGAACAGAACAATTTCAAACCACTGATTCAAACTTTAGTTTAGAAGTAGAAAAAGGAGGATTAATTCAGGTAAAAACGGCAAAAGCCTGCGAAGGCGTTTTCTCTAAAAAAATCTTATCATCAGATGTTTTAGGAGTAGTAGCAGCTTATCCAAATCCTACTTCAGGTAGTTTTGAAATTGAAATTCCGACCGATAAAAATCAAATTAAAATCGAAATATACAACATCGTAGGACAATTAATTTCCAGTAAAATTTATACTGTTGAAAACGGAAAAGCACAATTAAATCTTGAACATAACGCTTCAGGAATTTATGCAGCAAAAATCTATTTAGACACTCCGGAATATCTTAAAATTATAAAAAAATAAAAATGAAGAATTTTATATACTTTTCAATTATCAGTCTCCTATTTGCAGCGTGTGGCAGCGGAGGTGGAGACGATTCAGAGCCGGTAACGCCTCCAGTTGTCAATGCCGCTCCGTCTGTTCCGGTATTAGTAACTCCTGCTGACAATAAATTGTGTCTGGATAATACGGTTGCTTTTCAGTGGAGTGAGTCTACAGATCCTCAAAAAGATGCCATTGTTTACCAAATTCAGGTTGCAAAAGACAATGCGTTTACTCAAATTATAAATACACTCGATAATTCGTCCGTTGCTGCTACTCTTTCGCTGGAGAAAAATACAGCGTATTACTGGCGCGTAAAAGCAACAGACAGCAAAGGTTTGGCGAGTGCTTACACAGCGACTTCTAAATTTTATACAGCAGGCACAGCGGTTGTTAACCACCTGCCTTTTGCGCCAGAATTAGTTCAACCGCTTATAAACGCTGCCTTAAGTACTGCAAAAGTTTCGCTGGTATGGAGAGCTTCCGATGTTGACGCAACAGATGTTCTTACCTACGATGTGTATTTTGGAACTGCAAATCCTCCCACTGTAAAAGTGGCAGAAAATAGTAATACCGTTTCTTTTGAAGTTCCCGTTGAGCCCACCAAACAATACTTCTGGAAAGTGGTTGTCAAAGACAACAAAGGAGGCGAAACGATTGGCCAGATTTGGAAATTTAAAACCAATTAATAAAAATAATTTAGCGCAGCCAAAAAATCCCATTTTCATTCAGTTGAAAATGGGATTTTTTTTATGATTTAATTCTCGCTAAAAAATTTCTTCGCAGGTAAAAACTTCTTTCAGCCGAACCCCTTTTTCAGTATGTTCAACCGTTATAATTTGATTGTGAGCATCATGTTCCAGAAATAAATAATAATTATGATCAGCGGCTGCATTCAAAAATTTTGCTTTTTCGGGCATTGTAAGCAATGGCCGCGTGTCATAACCCATAACATACGGAAGCGGAATATGCCCGGCTGTCGCCAATAAATCGGCACAAAAAACAATCGTTTTATCCTGATATTGAATGTGCGGAATCATTTGTTTTTCTGTGTGGCCGTCTACATAAAAAATATCAAATCCTACTTCATTTGATGTTCCAAAATCTCCATTTGGCCTTTCAATAAAATTCAATTGTCCGCTTTCCTGCATCGGAAGAATATTTTCAGATAAAAAAGAAGCTTTCTCGCGCGGATTGGGTTTTGTGGCCCATTCCCAATGATTTTCATTGCTCCAGTATTTCGCATTTTTAAAAGCCGGCTCGTAACCCGTTTTATCAGAGTTCCATTGCACACTTCCTCCACAATGATCAAAATGAAGATGCGTCATAAAAACATCTGTAATATCATCTCGGTGAAAACCATAACTGGCCAATGATTGATCTATAGAATGCGATCCCCAAAGCGAATAATAACCAAAAAATTTCTCAGATTGTTTGTCTCCCATTCCGGTATCTATTAAAATGAGTCGTTTTCCATCTTCTATAAGCAGACAGCGCGCTGCAATATCAATTAAATTATTATGGTCAGCAGGATTGGTTTTGTTCCAAATTGTTTTAGGCACAACGCCAAACATCGCACCTCCATCTAATTTAAAATTTCCGGATTCTATTGGGTAAAGTTTCATGAGCGTAAATTTCTAATAAGAAACAAAGCTAGGAAATTGGATTTCCTTATTCTAAATATTCTCTTTAAAAAAGCCAATATTTATAGATTCAACTTATTCAAGTGTTATTGAAGTGCTTCCCATGATTTCCTGCTTGTCGAAAAAATTGACAAAATAAGTACCTTTTTTAAATTGATTTTCATCAGAATTTAAAATCCCATAAACACTTACAGGTTTTCCCTGAAAATCAAAAGCCACAATAAAACTATATACCAACGCCTTATCGTTCCCAAATTCAATCAGCTTGTTTTCTCCCAGCACATTATTTTTTTGATCTAAAACCTGAACATAAAAAATCTTTTTTCCTGTTTTTGCTACCAAATTACCATTGATAGAAAAACTTACTTTCAATTTTTTGGTACTTTTAGCCTTATCCGTTTCTAATTCTTTTCCGGATTTTTTTTCTTTAAGAGCTGTTACTTTAAAATTGGATAAAGATAATTTCGAAGCATCTTTTAACGTATTTTCTAATTTTTTCTGCTTTAAAATCAAAGTATCATTTTCGGCCTTTTGCTTGTACATGACAACATTCTGACTTTCAATTTCCGTAAGCAGGTTTTTATTTTGAGATTTAAGACTTTTAACTTCTGTACCTTTAGATTCTAATGCAATCTTAAAATCTGAAAGTTGTTTTCTATAAACGACAATCTGAGAAATAGAAGGATTTTTAGATGCTCTAATGATTTCCATCAAATTTTCTACGTTTTTTTTCTCCAATTCTAATTGTTCAGATAATGCTGTTTTTTCAAGAATGGCAACATCATAAGCCTCTTTTAAAGTATTTAAGGAGTCTAATATATTTTTTTGAGCAAGTGCCTCGAGACTTAATTCTAAATTTTCCTCACTTCTGCTTGTCTTAGGTTTAGACTCCTCGATATTTTCGTTTAGTGCACCGCCAAAAACAAAGACTGCAGCACCTAATCCAAAAACGAATAATATTGCAAAAAGAGCGGTCAATCCCTTATGTTTGTATTGTTTTTTCATAATTACTCACAATTTTCTGCAAAAATAACAATAATAAATAATCTTAAACAGGTAGAAATACGGGTTTTTAACAAATTTTACAAAATATTAATGATTAATTCTTACAAACTCAAACTTGTTTTTGAGAATTTAACATTTATGCTTCTAATCAAAAAATTAGAGACAGATTATAATGGTCAATTCATCAAAATAAGTATTATCTATTTTAACATTTGTTATAATAATGTGAACCGTTATGGAAAAAGGTTTTTAAGTCGTATCTTTGCAGATAATTTAATTTCAATACTGAATTACAGCACTTTAAAATGTAATAATTTAATTACTATTTTGAATCCTGAGCTAATATTGAAAGAAAAAACACAAATACCATAAACAATGATAAAGGTTTCTGATACAGCCAAAAAGAAAATCATCGACTTGATGAAAGATGATGGTTTTGATGCCGCACATGACTACGTAAGAGTAGGCGTGAAAAGCGGCGGATGCTCTGGTTTGTCATATGATTTAAAATTTGATAAAACCAAAGGCGAAGACGATAAAATATTCGTAGACAACGACATAACAATTGCAGTTGAAAAAAAATCATTCCTATATTTAGCCGGAACAATTTTAGAATTCTCTGGAGGATTAAACGGAAAAGGATTTGTTTTTAATAATCCAAATGCAAGCAGAACTTGTGGTTGCGGAGAATCATTCTCTTTATAGTCAAAAGCCGAAAGTCATTAGGTCTTAAAGACTGGTAATTGACTTTCAGACTTAAGACTTTAAAACTTTAAGACAAAAAAACAATGAGCAAATACACAGAAGACGATTTAAAAATCGAACTCGAAACTAAAGAATACGAATACGGATTTTATACAGATATAGAATCTGAGACATTTCCTATTGGCTTAAACGAAGATATTGTAAGAGCTATTTCTCTTAAAAAAGAAGAGCCGCAATGGATGACCGACTGGCGCATTGAGGCTTTTCGTGCCTGGAAAGAAATGATTGAACCGGAATGGGCAAATGTTCATTATGTAAAACCAGACTTTCAGGCAATCTCCTATTACTCAGCTCCAAAACAAGTAGATCCTACTAAGACTTTGGACGATGTAGATCCGGAACTTTTAGAAATGTACAAAAAGTTAGGAATCTCGGTTGATGAACAAAAAATGATGAACAATGTCGCTATGGATATTGTGGTCGATTCTGTTTCTGTAGCAACTACTTTCAAGAAAACATTAGGAGAGAAAGGTATTATTTTCTGTCCGATTTCTGAAGCCATCAAAGAGCATCCAGAATTGGTTCGTAAATATTTAGGAACCGTTGTACCTCAAAAAGACAACTTTTACGCAGCATTAAACTCAGCAGTTTTCTCTGACGGAAGTTTTTGTTATATTCCAAAAGGCGTTCGCTGCCCAATGGAACTTTCAACTTATTTCAGAATCAATCAGGCAGGAACAGGACAATTCGAGAGAACGCTTGTTATTGCTGATGCGGGAAGCTACGTTTCTTACCTTGAAGGATGTACTGCTCCAAGCCGTGACGAAAACCAATTGCACGCTGCTGTAGTTGAATTGATCGCTTTGGATGATGCAGAAATTAAATATTCTACCGTTCAAAACTGGTTTCCTGGAAACAAAGAAGGAAAAGGTGGAGTTTACAATTTCGTAACCAAAAGAGGTTTATGCGAAACAAACGCTAAAATTTCTTGGACACAAGTAGAAACAGGTTCTGCGGTAACCTGGAAATATCCTTCTTGTGTATTAAAAGGAGATAATTCGGTAGGAGAATTTTATTCAATTGCCGTTACCAATAATTACCAACAGGCAGATACCGGAACTAAAATGATCCATTTAGGTAAAAACACTAAATCGACTATTATTTCAAAAGGTATTTCGGCTGGTAAATCACAAAATAGTTACCGTGGATTAGTGCAGATTAGCCCTAGAGCTGAGAATGCAAGAAACTTTTCGCAATGTGATTCCTTATTAATGGGTAACAATTGTGGAGCGCATACTTTCCCTTATATCGAAAGTAAAAATCCATCGGCTAAAATCGAGCATGAAGCGACTACAAGTAAAATTGGAGAAGATCAGGTTTTTTATTGCAACCAAAGAGGTATTCCGACAGAAAAAGCGATTGCCTTAATTGTAAACGGTTTCAGTAAAGATGTATTGAACAAATTACCAATGGAATTTGCTGTTGAAGCTCAAAAATTATTAGAGATTTCTTTAGAAGGATCTGTTGGATAATAAAAAGCAAAGATTATGGATATCATCTTAAAAAATGTAAAAAAGAAAGATTTCCCAGTTTTTCAATCACTGGCAAAATCTCTTGGTTTTGAAATTATTGAAGAAAATGAAAAACCATATAATCCAGAATTTGTAAAAGAGATTTTAGAGGGTGAAAAAGATATCGCTGAAGGCAGAGGTATAAAGATGACGATGGAAGATCTGAATAATTTATGGAAATAGTATTTACTCCGAAAGCAAAAAAAGATTTAGAGTTTTGGATAAAATCAGGAAGTAAAAATATCATTAAGAAAATCACTCAGTTGATAGATGATATTCAACTCCATCCTTTTGAAGGATTAGGAAAACCTGAACAACTTAAACATAATTTAGCAGGAAGATGGTCAAGGCGAATTGATAAAGAGCATAGGATTATCTATAGAATAACAGAAGAAAACAATATAGAAATACTAAATATTCTTTCTTTGAAAGGACATTACGAATAAGTATTGATGGAAAACAAAAAAGTAATCATTTTAGGTTCTGCCAGGAAAAATGGAAACACAACAAAAATTGTGGATGAAATTTCAAAAGAATCAGGAATTGATATAATTGATTTAAGTGATTATAATATTTCTCATTATGATTACGAAAGCAAAAACAAAGAAGACGATTTTCTTCCTTTAATAAGAAGAATACTCGAAGAGTACGACACTTTAATTTTTGCAACGCCCATATATTGGTATAATATGAGTGGAATTATGAAGGTTTTCTTTGATCGTTTTTCAGATTTAATCCGAATTGAAAAAGAAACCGGACGAAAGCTTAGAGGAAAGAAAATTGGCGTGATATCAAATTCACACGACAACGAAATTGAAGAGAGTTTTTACATTCCGTTCAAAAAAACAGCCGATTATTTAGGCATGGAATATCTAGGACATGCGCATTTTAATGCCAACGTTCTAAACCAAACAACAAAAATAGAATTGACATTTATATAAAATAAAAAAAACAATGTTATCAATACAAAACCTTCACGCCTCAATTGGTGATAAAGAAATCCTGAAAGGAATTAATATAGAAGTTAAAGCTGGCGAAGTACACGCGATCATGGGACCAAATGGTTCCGGAAAAAGTACCCTTTCTGCTGTAATTGCCGGAAACGAAAATTACGAAGTTACAGACGGAGCAGTTTTCCTTGACGGAGAAGATCTTGCCGATCTTGCTCCAGAAGAAAGAGCACACAAAGGAGTTTTCCTTTCGTTTCAATATCCTGTAGAAATTCCTGGTGTTAGTGTAACGAATTTCATGAAAACTGCCATCAACGAAACTCGTAAGGCAAACGGTCAAGCCGAAATGCCTGCGAACGAAATGCTGAAAGTAATTCGTGAGAAATCTGAATTATTAGAAATCGATCGTAAATTTTTATCTCGTTCTTTAAACGAAGGTTTTTCAGGAGGAGAGAAAAAAAGAAACGAGATTTTTCAAATGGCAATGTTAGAACCTAAATTGGCTATCCTTGACGAAACCGATTCTGGTCTTGATATCGATGCTTTAAGAATTGTGGCTAACGGAGTAAACAAATTGAAAAGCGAGAAAAACGCAATTATCGTTATAACGCACTACCAACGTTTGTTAGATTATATAGTTCCGGATTTCGTTCACGTTCTTTACAACGGAAGAATCGTAAAATCAGGCGGAAAAGAATTGGCTTACGAATTGGAAGAAAAAGGATACGACTGGATTAAAGCGGAGAATTAAAAATTTGTTTCAGGTTTCAGGTTTTTTTAGTTTCAAGTTAAACTGGATTTTGTAAGTTTAAACTTAAAATTATAAAGCAGAAATTATGGCAACAATTACCCGATTTGAAGATTTAGAAATCTGAAAAGAGGCTCGAAGATTAGCAAAAGAAATTCATCTGATTGCAGTTCATACAGCGTTAAGTTCAGATCTCAGATTTAAAAATCAAATAAAAGCTTCTTCAGGTTCAGTAATGGATAATATTGCTGAAGGTTTTGAAAGAGATGGGAATTTAGAGTTTCGACAATTTTTATCAATCGCAAAAGGTTCAGCCGGAGAAACGAGATCTCAACTTTATCGCGTTTTTGATTTTGAATATATTTCAGAACAAAAATTTGAAGTTCTAAAAAAAGATTATGAAAATTTAAGCGGTAAAATAAAAAACTTTATCACTTATCTCAATAAAAAAGATTTCAAAGGAAATAAGTTTCAATAAGAAAACTTTAAACCTGAAACACAAAAACGGATTACAAAGGTAACAAGTTACGTTAGTCAACCTGAAACTTGAAACCTGAAACCCCGAAGGAAACAAAACAAAATGGATTTAAAAGAAAAATTAGTATCGTCTTTTATGGCTTTTGAAGAGCGTGTAGATGTACATTCAGATTTACATGACATACGCACCAATGCTATAAAAAACTTCGAAAATAAAGGTTTCCCAACCAAAAAAGAAGAAGCCTGGAAATATACATCGTTAAACGCTATCTTAAAAAATGACTTTACGGTTTTTCCAAAAGAAGAAAATGCAATTGAATTTAATCAGGTAAAAAAATACTTTTTACACGAAATTGATACTTATAAATTAGTATTTATAGATGGTATTTTTAGTTCGCATCTGTCTTCTACAACACATGACGGAATCGATGTTTGTTTGATGTCCTCGGCATTGACCAAACCAAAATATAAAATGATTATTGACAACTACTTCAACAAAATTGCAAGCAAAGACGAAAGTTTGACTTCGTTAAATACTGCTTTTGCAAGCGAAGGAGCTTTTATCAATATCCCGAAGAAAAAGGTAGCCGACAAACCAATTGAAGTAATGTATTTTTCAACCGGAAATGAAGCTGCTTTAATGGTACAGCCAAGAAATTTGATTATTGTTGGCGAAAATTCACATGTTCAAATTATCGAGCGTCACCAAAGTTTGAATGAAAATCCTGTGTTAACCAATTCGGTTACAGAGATTTTTGCTCAAAAACGTGCGATTGTTGATTACTATAAAATTCAAAACGATAACAGCGAAGCGAATTTAGTAGACAATACCTATGTGTCACAACAACAAGAAAGTCATGCTTATGTGCATACCTTCTCGTTTGGAGGAAATCTAACGCGTAACAACTTAAACTTTTATCATTTTGGTGAAAGATTGACAAGTACGCTTAACGGAATTTCTATTCTAAACGATAAACAGCACGTGGACCACTATACTTTGGTAAACCACGCACAGCCAAACTGCGAAAGTTTTCAGGATTATAAGGGAATTTTCTCTGACCGTTCGACTGGAGTTTTCAACGGAAAAATTCTTGTAAATAGAGAAGCTCAAAAAACAAATGCTTTCCAAAAAAGCAATAACATATTATTGAGTGATAAAGCGACTATTAATGCAAAACCACAGTTAGAAATTTTTGCTGATGATGTAAAATGTTCTCATGGTTGTACTATTGGACAATTAGATGAAACGGCAATGTTCTACATGCAGTCTCGTGGAATTCCTCAAAAAGAAGCTAAAGCTTTATTGATGTACGCATTCTCAAATGCCGTTATCGAAAGCATTAAAATACCAGAATTAAAACAAAGAATTACTAAAATCATCGCCATGAAATTGGGCGTGAATTTAGGATTTGATTTGTAGAAAATTCTATTTAAAAAAATAAAAAACCGATAAGCTTAAAAGTTTATCGGTTTTTTTGTTTTTACCTTTTTTCATTAGACCAGTATGCGAATGATTGCGGTGGTGTTAAATTATAATCAGCCTTTAAACATTTAGGCTCTTCAAATTTATTTTTATTTTTTATTTGAATAGCAAAACCTTGCTGTCTATTTTCGAAATATTCGTAAAAATAATCTTCGGTTATCCCTGAATATTCTTTGGTTTTATCCCAAAGTTCTTTAAGGTCGAGATTAAATATTTTCTCTATTTCAAATTCTCCAATTACTTTTTGTACTGGCGAAGAAGCATAAACCAAAACTGATGTTACATTTTGATTCTTGAAAATAGCCTTTCTAAACTCAAATTTTTTCGTCCCGTCAAATATTTTATTTGCATATTGGGGTTTAATTGATAGTACTACTTTCATAAGTTATAATTTATAAGCAAATTTAATCAAATCATTAAACTGGTCATTAGTTATTTTAATAAATCCTCTTGGCATATTCAATATATCTGGAATAACTCCTAATCTATTTAAATCATCTAAAGTTGGTTTAGGTGTAGGCAAAGAATGCGCATATAAAAAGTTTACAACAAAAGGTCTATTATTTGGGTATTTATCCCACCAACTAACTTTTAAATCTTCTTTTGATATCATAGTTCGTCTATTACATGCATTAAAAAAATCTTCAAACGAGCCGAAATTGTTTTGAACATCTTCAACAATGCAGATACTGGTTATCGTACTAGAATATTTTTTGGGTGTAGTTTCTCCCATACGATATATGATTATTATATCTCCTGATTTTAATTGTCTATCTTGTGAATGAGAAATATAAACTTTACTAATTCGATTTCTATGAGGTTCATTTTCGGTATATTTTGTTTTGTCCTCTTTTGTGTTAATACTATCAGGAAAAAGTTCAGTGTGGTATTGCGGTTCAATTTTAATTATATATTTATCAGTTTGTCTAGATAAGAAAGGGAAAGTAAGTTTAGGATTTTTAATATCTGTAGCTATATTTTTTCCAAATGATCTTGTGTAGACTTTTTCATCTCCATTTTGAGTAGTTTTTATTCCATGATATATGAATCCCCACTCTTCAAGCATTTCTATTAATTGCTCTTGTTCAGGTCTTTTAGTAAAAAGTGTAACATATATTTCTTCTATTCCATATTGCATCGAATTGTCAAAAATCGTCTTCAAAAATCGTTCGCCAATTTTATATCCGTTACTAGAAACTTTTAAAGTACCAATTTTTAGACGCTTTTTAGGAGTAAAGGTTGGGGTGATTTCTGAATAACTTTCACTGTTCTTATTTTCTATTTTTACAAACAAGAATGCAGTTAAGTTGTTGTCACTATAGCAAACGTAGCATTTTTCTTCAGCTTTGCGATTGAACCATTTATTAAACTCGATATAATCTTCTCTAAAACTATCAAAAAAAGAGTCTTTAATATCAACATCTCCAAAATCAACTCTCTTAACAGCCAATACTTTATAATCAACCAGCTCAGGATTTTCAGAAATGACTTTCTCTAAGAAATTTTGAATTTTAAAAACTTTATCTGCTATACCTAATAAATTAGCCTTAGTGTGAATTTTTTTATCTTCTGAAATTAAAAGATCAACTCTACCCTCATAAACTTCATTTAAGATTTGAGTGTCATTTATATCATTGTCTTTACTATCAATATTTTCGCTAACCTTTAATATTTCCTGACCTAACGGAGCTTGATGTTTAAGTAAATTGTAACTCTCAATTTTAATACTCATAGTATCGAGAGCTTTTGGATCTTTATATCTTTCTAATTCTTCAACTGTTAAAGGATGAATATATTTGGAATATTTAAGATTATCAATCCATTTAAAAAGCTGACCAATTTCTGGTTTATATATTTTGTTTGCTTCTCTATGAATGATGATATTAGTGTCTAGTAAAATTTTCATCGAATATTTTCAATTAGTTGATTATAATTTCCGTCTCTTATTTCGATGTAAGGAATTGAATACTTATCTGAAAGATATTTTGCATATTCTATTTCCATTTCTTGCAAGTCATTAAGAATTTGAATACTATAAATTTTAGCATCTCTCAACTTTAATCTTTTGGCAATTTTTTGAGCATCATCAATTACAATTGCTATTGCTTTTGGATTGATTTGATCAAAAGTATCTTCATCAATTCTGATTGGAATTCCAGATGAATTTAGTAAGCAGAAATGCCCATCCAATAAATATTCTTTATCTTCTACGATTAAATTTTCTAAGCCGTAAATTAACCTTTCTTGAGTAGAAGAAATATTTTTGACTAATTTATTCTCTGATAAACTAATTTCATTCCACTTCAAAACTTCACTAGCAGTTATATGAATTAAGTTCGTTCTAGATGTTATTTCTTTACAAATAGTTCCTTTTCCAACTCCATGAATTCCACCAATAAAATATATATTTTCAAATAACCTCATAAATAGAAATTTCAAGCAATATACAAAAAGAAAGAAATGTATTACCAATTATTTCTTTACACTATCAATTATTCCCTTCAAAAACCCATTAAAATCAAACCCTTTATCGCCTTCTCTCACTCCCATTCTCACAATTACCATATCCATTGACGGAATAATAGCCACCATTTGTCCTTGGTAACCACTGCAATAAAACATATCGCGAGGAACATCCGGAAATTTCCCTCCGGCGTTTAACCAAAACTGCGCGCCGTATCTTCCTTCTGAAGTATTCGTTGGTGTTGAAGTGTATTTTACCCAGCTTTCATCTAAAATTTGTTCTCCATTCCAGTTTCCTTTTCTCAGATATAATAATCCAAATTTTGACCAGTCTCTTGGCGTTGCCCAGGCGTATGATGAACCAACAAAAGTTCCGGACATATCCTGTTCGACGATCATCGAATTCATCCCAATTTTATCGATAACGGCACTGTACCAAAAATCAAGATATTCTTGCTGTGTTTTAAATTGGTTTTTTAAAATTCGGGATAACAAATTGGTTGTTCCTGAGGAATAACTCCAATGGGTGTTCGGTTTAAATTGTGCCGGCTTATCCATTTGTACTTTTCCCATATCTTCGGCTTGGAAGAGCATTTTTGTGGCATCGCAAATCGTGCTGTAATTTTCTTCCCATTCTAAACCAGAGTTCATATGAAGCAAATCATTAATCGTGATAATTTTACGATCGTCTTTTTGCCATTCTGCAATTGGGGCTGGTTTATAAATATCAATTTTCCCTTGTTTGGCTAATACTCCAAAAGCAGAACTTGTGATACTCTTTGTCATCGACCAGCCTAAAATTTTACTGTTTTTATTAAAACCTATGTCGTATTTTTCGGCTATCAATTTATCTTTATACAAAACCACAACGGCACGCGTTCTCTTTGTTTTGCCACCCGTTTTATCAAAAGCATTTTCAACAGCTTTTTGTAATTTTGAATAATCAACAGCTGCGAAAGCAGTATCTTTTGGCTCATTATTCCCATACGGAAAAGGCAGATTATTGATTAGTTTCGTTCTCTTCGGAAGCAAATAGGGTTTTGTAATATCAAAACCATCATTAATCAAAACTGCTCCCAAGCCTTCTCTGTAAATTGCTTTTCTTTCTTTTAATCCGTAAACATTTGAAGTCGCAAATTTTCCAGCCTCATTAATTGTATTTGCCGCCAAATTGATCATATCAATATCATTGTCGGTTTTTTCGATTAAATCTTTCGAACGATTATCTATAAAATGACCCGACGCAATACTTTTAGCAGAGAATCCGGAAATTAAATCAAGCTTCGGATAGGTTGTAAATCCGAAATATAAAATGACAAGGATTAATAAGAGGGCAAGTACTTTCAGAATTTTTTTCATATTGTGGTGCGCTATTTTTACTGCAATATAATTAATTTATGTTCACGATATTAGGAGGAAATTTACAATTACGATTCAGGATTTTTATAAAACAGAATTAAATTTTAAGGAATCACGATATAAAGCTTGAATTGATAGTGCCATAAAATGAAATTATAGTTTTGATGGTTAAACCAATTTAGTTTTAGTACTTTTGTAAATAGAATTTTTCTAAATAAGACATGTTAGATATCCAACAAATAAGAGCCGATTTTCCGATTCTTACTCAAAAAGTAAACGGAAAACCTTTAGTATATTTCGATAACGGTGCCACTTCTCAAAAACCACAAATTGTGATTGATGCAGAAGTAAAATATTATCAGGAAATTAATGCCAACATCCACCGTGGTGTTCACACCTTAAGCCAATTAGCCACTGATGCTTACGAGATATCTCGTGGAAAAATCAAAGAACACATTAATGCAAAATTTGCTCACGAAGTACTTTTTACATCAGGAACAACATTCGGAATCAACTTGGTAAGCAATGGTTTTGCATCCATTTTAAAACCAGGCGATGAAGTTATTGTTTCGTCATTAGAACATCACAGCAATATTGTGCCTTGGCAGATGTTGTGCGAGAAAACAGGAGCTGCTTTAAAAGTTATTCCAATAAATGAAAATGGCGAATTGATTTTAGAAGATTTTGATGCTTTGTTATCAGAAAAAACTAAGGTGGTTACGGTAAATCACATTTCGAACGCACTCGGAATTATCAATCCCATAAAATATATTATTGAAAAAGCACACGCTGTTGGTGCCGCAGTTTTAATTGACGGTGCGCAGGCAGTGCCGCATTTAAAACCTGATGTTCAGGATTTAGATTGCGATTTTTATGCTTTTTCCGGACATAAAATGTGCGGTCCAACCGGAACCGGAATTTTATATGGAAAGGAAGAATGGCTGAACAAACTGCCTCCGTATCAGGGTGGCGGCGAAATGATTAAAGAAGTTACTTTCGAGAAAACAACTTACGCCGATTTACCGCATAAATTTGAAGCCGGAACACCAAATATTGCCGGCGGCATTGTTCTTGGAACTGCTATAGATTATTTAAACAGTGTTGGTTTTGAAAACATTCAAGAATACGAAAACGAACTTTTAGCCTACGCTACAAAAAGATTATTAGAAATTGAAGGCTTAAGAATTTACGGAACAGGAAAAAATAAAGCTTCGGTAGTGTCGTTTAATATTGACGGAATTCATCCGTATGACATCGGTTCTATTATTGATAAATTAGGAATTGCCGTTCGTACAGGACATCATTGCGCCCAGCCAATTATGAGTTTCTTTTGCATTCCCGGCACAATTCGTGCTTCATTTTCATTTTACAATACAAAAGAAGAAATAGACCTAATGGTCGAAGCCGTGAAAAAGGCACAAACAATGTTAAGCTAAAAAATTATGAGAATACTAAGTTTATTGCTCCTGACGATTTTCATCGGAGCAGGTTGTTCAAGCCAAAAGAAAGCCGATATGACAGCTACTGAAATTGAATACACAGCACTATCAAGAGGATACTACAAAAAGATTGTGGTGCACAATCAAACCGTTTCTGTTACAAATGGCAGGGATGCGCAGGCAGTTGAAAGCAAAATTGATGATGCAAAATGGGATAAAATTGTTACGGAATTTTCGAAAATAAAACCGGACACGCTTGCAGCATTAAAAGCACCCACCGAAAAACGTATGTACGACGGTGCCGCAATTGGAAATTTAAAAATAGTTCAAGATCAAAAAACATACGAAACTACAGGCTTCGATAATGGTTTTCCTCCAAAGGAAATCGAAAAACTTGTAAATTTGCTGGTTGATTTTACGAAAGAATAAGTTATGACAATAAAAGAAATTCAAAACGAAATAATAGACGAATTTTCTATGTTTGATGATTGGATGCAGCGTTACGAATACATCATAGAACTAGGAAAAAGTCTTCCGTTAATTAAAGAAGAATATAAAACCGACGAAAATTTAATAAAAGGCTGTCAGTCGAAAGTGTGGCTTCAGGGCGAACAAAACGATGATAAAATTGTTTTTACAGCAGATAGCGATGCCATTTTAACCAAGGGAATTATAGCGATCTTAATTCGTGCATTTTCAAATCAAAAAGCATCAGACATCATAAATGCTGATACTGAATTTATTGACGAAATTGGTTTAAAAGAACATTTATCGGCAACACGTGCCAACGGTTTGGTTTCGATGATCAAAAACATCAAAATGTATGCTTTGGCATTTGATGCAAAAAACAAAAATTAAATTGTAAACCAGATAAGTGATATAAGTTCATATAAACTCTGAGATCGTAATTAACCTAGCCTTATTAAATGAACTTATATCACTTATATGGTGAGAAAAAAATAACTTACTGTTTAAATAATAGTGAGAAAACAAAAACAATAAAATGGAACAAGAAATAGACACAAACGAATTAGGAGAATCAATTGTAAAAGTTTTAAAAAGCATTTACGATCCTGAGATTCCTGTTGATATTTACGAATTAGGATTAATTTACGATGTAATGGTTAACACAGATTATGAAGTAAAAATCCTGATGACACTAACGTCTCCAAACTGCCCTGTTGCGGAAAGTTTACCGCGAGAAGTAGAAGAAAAAGTAAAAAAGATTGAAAGCATTAGAGATGTCGATGTCGAAATCACCTTTGATCCGCCTTGGAGCAAAGATTTAATGAGCGAAGAAGCCAAATTAGAATTAGGAATGCTTTAAATTAGTCATAAAGCCGAAAGTCATAAAGTCGTAACGAAAACAAACTTTATGACTTTCGACATTCGACTTTAAGACTTCATATATGGAAGAAATCATCAATAAAGTTGCCAATAGTGCTTTAGAAGTTTTTGATCTTGAGGATTATTATCCAAAAGGAATGCGAGTACAAATCGACATTTCGCAATGGCTTCTTGAAGGATTCCTGCTTCGGGAAAAAGACTTTCGTGAACATCTTAAAAATCACGATTGGTCTCAATATCAGGATCAGTATGTTGCTGTCAACTGCAGCACAGATGCTATTGTTCCCGCTTGGGCCTTAATTTTAGTGGCTGTTCAATTGGCACCTTTTGCTAAAAAAGTAGTAAATGGAACCATCGAAGATCTGGATGGAAGTTTGTATGAGGAAATTTTACCCAATATTGATTATTCGGCCTATAAAAACAAACCGGTTATTGTAAAAGGCTGTTCGCGAAAACCAGTTCCTATGCGAGCGTATATTTTGGCTACAACTTATTTACAGCCATTTGCAAGAAGTATTATGTATGGAGAAGCGTGTTCTGCTGTTCCATTATATAAAGAATCTAAGAAATAACTTGCTTTTTTAAGATCATAACCACCACCTTTTAACGGTTTTTAGTATATTTGTTCCTACACATTTTAAACTACACACCATGAGAAAGCTAACGTTATTACTTTTTATTTTAGCGAACTTCACTTTTGTTCAAGCCCAAAATTCAGAAAAAGAATTGATTCAGAATACTGAAAAAGCAGTAAAGAAAATTAATGACACCATCGAAGGAGAAGGCTGGAAAGCAAAAGGAACCGTTTCTCTTTTATTGAATCAGTCAAGCTTTAACAACTGGATTGCCGGAGGAGAAGACAGCTTTTCAGGAACTCTTGGAATCAATTACGATTTTAATTACAAAAAAGACGATATAACCTGGGACAATAAGGTCTTGGCTTCCTACGGAATTTTACAAACTAAAACTGCTGATTTTGCAAAGAAAACAGATGACCGTCTTGAGTTCAATTCAATCCTTGGAAAAAAAGCTTTTGGCCAATGGTACTACTCTTATTTTTTAAATTTCCGAACTCAATTTTCAACTGGCTATATTTACGGCCTCGATGCAAATGGCAAAGAAATCAGAACCGAAAGTACTAAATTCATGTCTCCGGGATACCTGACTACAGGTCCTGGTATTTACTGGACAAAAGATGATAATCTTAAAATAAACTTTGCCCCTTTAACTTCAAAATTTACTTTTGTAGACAAGGCTTACACTACCGGAATCGATCAGGGAACGGGTGTGCCGTATATAGACGGAGATTACTTTGGTGTTGATGCCAATAAAAGTATGCGTTACGAACTTGGTTTTTACGCTTCGGTTTATTACAAATTAGCGATCATGACGAATGTAACTGCTGAAAACACACTGAATCTTTACTCCAATTATTTAGAAGATCCTCAAAACGTCGATATCAATTACTCTTTGAATATTATTATGAAAGTAAATAAATTTCTGTCCGCTAATTTGTCCTTCCAGGCAATTTATGATGATAATGCTTTTCAGGGCTTTCAAACCAGAGAAGTATTTGGTTTAGGAATAAATTTCGGATTTTAATTTACAGCACAAACCTCATAATTACCGCAGGAGCACTAAGATTTTTATCAATTAGGTTTTTGTAAAAAGACAAAGTTCGCAAGGCTATATAGATTTAGCTTTGCGAACTTTGTCTTTTATGAAGATACTTTATAACCTTAGCGCTCTTTGCAATAAAATCAATTTATTCCTGTTCTTCTTCTTTTTCTTCTTTCTCCACTGCATCCTTATAATCCGGATACAAGAATTTATTATAAGGAAATCTCGTTATATGAATCTGTCTTACAGCTTCATAAACTCTTTCTCTAAATTCTTCGAAATTCTCTTTATTTGTAGCCGAAATAAACAAAGCGTTATCTTCTCCTAAACGATGCATCCAAGTGCTTTTCCACTCGTCGAGCGTATAATGTCTTGGTGTTTTTTCGGTCATTAAATCATCTTCGTCAATTGTCAAATGTTTGTAGGCATCAATTTTATTAAAAACCATAATAACTGGTTTTTCATGCGCCTTAATATCCTGCAAAGTCTGGTTTACAGAGGCAATATGATCTTCGAAATCAGGATGTGAAATGTCTACAATATGTAAAAGCAAATCGGCTTCACGAACTTCATCAAGAGTACTTTTAAAAGAATCTACCAATTGTGTTGGCAGTTTTCTAATAAAACCAACTGTATCCGAAAGCAAAAACGGCAGGTTTTTAATCACCACTTTACGAACAGTTGTATCTAAA
>Ga0247815_10000391_pt1 | contig 35132 bp, 31 predicted proteins | sample UWRJL194509B1_FD_181014 | JGI IMG/M metagenome (GOLD analysis project Ga0247815, IMG submission 181014) | Plant litter microbial communities from Arlington Agricultural Research Station in Wisconsin, United States - UWRJ-L194-509B-1 | ecosystem: Environmental > Terrestrial > Plant litter >...
GATTTGATGGCTGGCGTCTTGTCGACAGAATCATAGCGCGTCCGAGCGAGCTGTGCGGTTCCATAGGCTGGTGAAAAAAGGCCTGCTAAAACCAATAAAAAAGCTCGCCGAAGCGAGCTTTAAAAAACTTCATCAATTTCCCATTGGAAATTTATTCCCACTCGATTATCGTTTGATTCGCTAAAGCCTTGAGCTTAAAGACTTATTTCGCCCCCCACGCGATACTTACCATCAAAAATACCATCAATTTTACGCGACGATTTTTCTGAGGGTGGAAGCATACAATGTACTACGTCGCATCGTGAAGCTCCATCATTCGAATGTCAGTTCAAGACTACCGCTGCCAGCTTTACTGCGCGGCATTGCATCGACATTAACAATTGCGCTTCAAAACAGACGCTGCACCCGCAGCCGTTGCCGCATTGCGGTCCAGCGGCGCGTGGCGGTCGATTTGCTTGAGTACGTCCGCGTCGAAGCGAGTGCGAGGGCGACTACGGGGTACGAGTTGGGCGGCGTCAGCTAAACGCCGTTGCCAGCCCGCCTCGGATATCAGTGACGGCCCTCTCCGCAGCTATCTCGATAGCACGTTGCTTCGTCGGCGAGGCTGGCACCGTGGGCCGCGTCCAGGGAACCACCACGATACCCTCTTTGACCACCTGAAAGGACGGGAACCATTCGGCACTGCGCTGCTCGGCGTTTAGCTCGATAATGAATTTCTCGTACTCGATGATGCAACTGATGTCCAGCGCTTGCATCGCCCGCAATCCGGCCCGCATCTGCGCAATTTGTCCCGGCGGCCGCGTATCGATGGCCAGCGGGTCGCTTGCTGGGAAGCTATCGGCGAGACCCTCGTCGAGCGCCGCTTCCAAGTGCGCGAGCGCCATGGTCCGCTGCGGCGCGCTGGCCCCCTCGATCTGAAGATACTTCATCGCCGCCAGGCCCTTCAGCGGCTTTTGCAGTTGTTTTTTCATGGATCACCCTATCAGGCCACGCAATCTGTCACGCAATATCGCGGATTAAGATAATCAATCATCGATGGTCTCAATTCACAAGATCTGTGTGCCGGCGCGCATAAGCCTTTGATAAAGGTCGCCGTCCCGCAATCACAACACGCCATTGCCCATGCGCCGGCGTGAAAGCGCGACACCACACAGATTTCCCTGAGTCATGGGTGCAGCCTGAAGCGTCGGATGACACCTTAGGGAAGTTGCCATGCAAAAAGCCTTTACTATCAAGCCGGAGGCGCGATGAGCTACACATCCATCATGGTGCACCTGCAACTAGGACGAGCGCATGACTGGCCGCTGAAGTTGGCCGCCGACCTGGCAGAGCGCTTCGACGCCCGATTGATCGTCGTTTCCGAGACGCTGCCGGTACACCTGATCTTTGGCGGCGGCGACAGAGCCAGAACGTTCCTCGCCGACGGCGATCAGCAAATCCTGCCGCTGTTAAAACCAGCAAGGCGGGCGACCCAGCTGCGACTGCCCGAAGTCGCCGGCGCGCCGTCCGGCGAGGCGGATCTGCGCGATGTGGTCGAGGGACTCGGCCTTCATGAAGTTGCGGCGACCGCCATGGAGGCAGGCGGCGCATGGGGAGGTACAAAATCGACGCCATCGCCATGGCCGACGCCGACGATTTGGTCATCGTAGCCGCCTCCGGTCATAACCGACCGCGCGACTGGCTCGGCCGCGGCATCAGACGCGCCCTGTTCCACCCAGAACGCTACTGCGCCCTGTTGGCGCACGAGCCCTGATAGCCAACCTCAGCATGGCACGATAAAGGGTATTAATATGAGATTAAAGCAAAATCCGACCCAGAACCGTCTGTTGGCGGAGTTAGAACTGACCGAGTTCCATCGGCTGTCGCCCTATCTGGAACTGGTCAATATGGAACGAGGACACGTTTTGTATCAAATGGGCGCGAAGATGATGTATGTGTATTTCCCAACCACCGCGACCATCTCGATCGACTACGTGCTGGAGGATGGCGCCACCTCGGAAATCACCAGTATCGGCAACGAGGGATTGCTGGGGGTGTCGCTGTTCATGGGCGGTATCAGCGCGCCGACCCGCGCCATCGTCCAGCTCGCGGGCTACGCCTATCGCCTCAGCGCCACCCGGCTCATGGAGGAGTTCTATCACAAGGGACCATTGCTGCGGCTGCTATTACGCTACACCCAGACACGGCTGACCCAAATCTCGCAACTGGCGGTGTGCAACAGCCACCACACGACCGAACAAAGGCTGTGCCGCTGGCTGCTGCAGATGCTCGACCGTTCGCCGACGCGGGAACTGGCCATCACCCAGGAGGCATTGGCGGCGATCCTCGGCGTAAGGCGTGAGGCTGTGACCGAGGCGGCCGGCCGGCTGCAGCAGCTCGATATCATCAAGTGGCGCCGCGGCCACGTCGAGGTGCTGCAGCGCGCCGGACTGCATAGCCATGTGTGCGAATGCTACGAGGTGGTGCGACAGGCCACGGCCGGATTGATTCCGAAGTTGCCGCTGGCGCAGACCGGCGTGGTCCACCCGTGGCGCGCTCGCAACGAGGGCGCGACGCGGCGCCTCGCGGGCGCTGAGCGCCGCCGGGAAGACCAGCACGATGATACCGGTTCGGCCGACGACACCCAGGCCGAACTCGATCTTTTTTAGCGCGGCACGGCGTCTCCACCGCTAAAGCGCGGCAGCACACTGATCCGTATCGGACGGGCGAGCAGGCTGTGGTTTCGATCAATGAAACGAAAGCCCATCATGAAAACCGACCTGCAACTGCAACAGGACGTCTTGGCCGAACTCGACTGGGAACCCGCCATCAACGCCGCCGCGATTGGAGTCGAAGTCAAAGACGGCATCGTCACGCTGGCCGGCCACGTTGACAGTTACGCGGAAAAATGGGATGCGCAACGCGCCGCCCAGCGAGTCGGCGGCGTGCGCGCCCTGGCCGTCGAAATGGACGTGCGCCTGCCGGGCGCCAGCCGGCGTGACGACGTCGATATCGCGCGGGCAGTGGAAGATGCTTTGTTGTGGTCGACGGCACTCCCCGATAAACCGGTGCAAGTGCTGGTGGAAAGCGGCCACGTGACGCTAACCGGCAAAGTCAGCTGGCCCTACCAGCGCGACGCCGCAGTGCAGGCGGTACGCTATCTAATGGGCGTGACCGGGGTCAGCAACCAGATTCTGATCACGCAAAGCGTCTCGCCGGTGGCCGTCAAAGCCAGCATCGAGGCCTCGCTCAAGCGGCAGGCGCACCAGGACACCCGCCTGATCGACGTCGCAGTGCTGGGCGCCGAAGTGACCTTGACTGGCATCGTGCCGAGTTGGACCGAACGCGATCTGGCGCGCCAGTCGGCGTGGAGCACGGCCGGCGTGCATAGCGTGATCGACCACCTCACCGTCGCTTGATGATACCCAGCGAGGTCGATGCGGCGCAGGGAAACGGCGTCGTGGTGCTGCTCATCCATGGCAGCGTGGTGGCACCGTCTCGGCCTGGGTCATCGCCACCGACGAAATGATCATGCACCACACCCGCACGCTGATGCGGTCGGACCTCCCGGCCAAAGCCCGCCAGTCGGGCTTCCTTCCCACCACCAATGAAAGCACATCATGAGCAAAATTATCGGCATCGACCTCGGCACCACCAATTCCTGCGTGGCGGTGATGGAAAACGGCCAACCGAAGGTGATTGAAAACGCCGAGGGCGCGCGCACCACGCCGTCGATCATCGCCTACCAACAGGATGGCGAAATCCTGGTCGGCGCGTCGGCCAAGCGCCAGGCCGTCACCAATCCGAAGAACACGCTGTTCGCCGTCAAGCGCCTGATCGGCCGCAAGTTCGATGAAAAAGAGGTGCAGAAGGATATCGGACTGATGCCGTTCCAGATCGTCAAGGCCGACAACGGCGACGCCTGGATCAGCGTGCACGACAAGAAGATGGCGCCGCCGCAGATTTCAGCCGAGGTGCTGCGCAAAATGAAGCAGACCGCCAAGGACTATCTTGGTGAGAAAGTCACCGAGGCGGTGATCACCGTGCCGGCCTATTTCAACGACGCGCAACGCCAGGCCACCAAGGACGCCGGCCGCATCGCCGGGCTGGATGTGAAGCGCATCATCAACGAACCGACCGCCGCCGCACTGGCCTTCGGCATGGACAAGAGCCAGAGCGGCGACCGCAAGATCGCCGTGTACGACCTGGGCGGCGGTACCTTCGACGTCTCCATCATCGAGATCGCCGCGCTGGACGGGGAAAAACAATTCGAAGTGCTATCGACCAACGGCGACACCTTCCTCGGCGGCGAGGACTTCGACCAGCGTGTCATCGACCACATCCTCGACGACTTCAAGCGCCTCCATGGCGTCGATCTGAAAAAAGATCCAATCGCGCTGCAGCGCATCAAGGCCTCGGCCGAACGCGCCAAGATCGAACTATCGTCCACCCAGCAGACCGATATCAACGAGCCCTATATCGCGATGGCCAACGGCGCGCCGATCCACATGAGCATGACCATGACGCGCGCCAGGCTGGAATCGCTGGTCGAAGACCTGATCGAGGCCACCATCGCGCCCTGCCGCACGGCGATCAAGGACGCCGGCATCGAGGTCGGCCAGATCGACGACATCATCCTGGTCGGCGGCATGACGCGGATGCCGAAAGTGCAGCAGAAGGTCAAGGAATTCTTCGGCAAGGAGCCGCGCAAGGACGTCAACCCGGACGAGGCGGTCGCGGTCGGCGCCGCCATCCAGGGCGCGGTGCTGTCGGGCGAGCGTAAGGATGTGCTGTTGCTGGACGTCACGCCGCTGTCGCTGGGCATCGAAACCATGGGCGGCGTGATGACCAAGATGATCCACAAGAACACCACGATTCCCACCAAGTTCTCGCAAGCGTTCTCCACCGCCGATGACAACCAGGCAGCGGTGACCATCAAGGTGTTCCAGGGAGAGCGCGAGATCGCCGCCGGCAACAAGGCGCTGGGCGAATTCAATCTGGAGGGCATCCCGCCGTCGCCGCGCAGCATGCCGCAGATCGATGTCAGTTTCGACATCGACGCCAACGGCATCCTGCACGTGGGCGCGAAAGACCAGGCCAGCGGCAAGCAGAACCGCCCCACCATCAAGGCCAATTCCGGCCTGACGGAACAGGAAATCCGCGACATGGTGCAGGACGCGGCGCAGAACGCCGAGGCCGACCATGCGCTGCGCCTGCTGGCCGAGGCGCGCAACAAGGGCGAAAGCGAAATCCACGCGGTGCGCAAGACCTTGGTCGCGCTGGGCAAGTCGGCCGCCGCCGACACCGTGCGCGCGGTGGAATTGCTGATCATGGCACTGGAATCGGCGCTCGACGGCGGTCAGCTGGGCGCGATCGAAACCCACACCGCCGCGCTGGCGGAGGCGGCGCTGACGCTGCGCGCGCAGGCGGCCGACCAGCCCCCGCCGGCCGCAGCCCCGGCCGGGCAAGGCAACGACGCCGTGGACGCGCAGTTCAAAGACGTCGCCCACTAGGCGCGCCGATGTCCGCTGCGCTCACCCCGCCCGCCGTCGGCCACGGCGGCGCGGCCGGCAATCTGGTCGAGATCGAGGCGCTCAATTTCAGCTACGGCGAGCGGGTGATCTTGTCGGACCTGAACACGGTCTTCCCGCGCGGTATAGTGGTGGCGATCATGGGCGGCTCCGGTTCAGGCAAGACCACCATCCTGCGGCTGATCGGCGGACTGCTGACGCCGGCGTCGGGCAGCATCATCATCGACGGCGAACGGCTCGATCCCGGCGATACGAAGCGCCTCTACGCGCTGCGGCGCAAGATGGGCATGCTGTTCCAGCAGGGCGCGCTGTTTACCGACCTCACCGTGTTCGAGAATGTCGCCTATCCGCTGCGCGAACACAGCGCGCTGCCGGAGCGCCTGATCCACGACCTGGTGCTGCTCAAGTTGCAGGCGGTCGGACTGCGCAACGCCGCCCAGCTGAAACCCGGCGAGATCTCGGGCGGTATGGCGCGCCGCGTGGCGCTGGCCAGGACTATCGCGCTCGATCCCGGCCTGATCATGTACGACGAACCGTTCGCCGGACTGGACCCGATCTCAAAGGGCGTGATCGCCAACCTGATCCGTACGCTCAACAGCGCGCTCGGCTCGACCTCGATTTTGGTCTCGCACGACGTCGAACAATCACTGGCGATGGCTGACTACATCTATTTCCTGTCGCAAGGCCGCATCGTGGCGCAAGGCACGCCGCAACAGATCGCGGTGTCGCAGGATCCGTACGTCATGCAGTTCATCCATGCCGAGGCTGATGGCCCGGTGCCGTTCCAGTATCCCGGCGAGACGCTGGCGCAGGATCTGGGCTTTGAATCGCCGCGATGAGGCCAGGCACGCTCCCGCTACCCGGCGCGAAAGCGCGCAAGCACACTGATCCGCGCTTGCCTGGCGCGCATGCTCGAATTCCCCTTAATCCACACCGAAAGATGGTCATGAAATCCGATCAACACGTGCAGCAGGATGTCAGCGACGAGCTGCGCTGGGAACCCTCGATCAACGCCAGCGACATCGGCGTCGTGGTCCAGGACGGCGTCGTCACGCTGACAGGCCAGGTCGGCAGCTATGCCGAAAAATGGCACGCCGAACGGGCTGCGCAACGCGTCCACGGCGTGCGCGCCCTGACGCTCGACATCGAGATCATGTTGCCGGGATCGAGCCACCGCAACGACGTCGACATCGCGCTGGCGATCGCGCACGCGTTCCGCTGGTCGGTCTACTTGCCCACCGATGCGATCAAGGTCGTGGTCGAGCAGGGCTACGTCACCTTGTCGGGCGAGGTCAATTGGGACTATCAGCGCGTCGCGGCGGCGGAGCTGGTCAGCCAGCTGCTGGGCGTGACCGCGGTCTGCAATCAAGTCACGCTGAAGCGAGAGACTTCCTCAACCAGGGTGAAATCCGATATCGACGCGGCGTTGAAGAGACGCATGCGCGATGAGGCGGACAGCATCCAAGTCGCGGTGGACAACGGCGACGTGACGCTGAACGGCAGCGTGCCCAGCTGGTCGGAGAAAGACCTGGTACGCCATGCGGCCTGGGGGACCACGGGGGTGCACTCGGTGATCGACAACCTCAAGGTGGCTGGTTGAGCGGACCGGCCCGCGTGGCACCCGCTGACCGCGTGCGCCATCGCGTTTCCCGCCTGCGGCCAGCCTCCTGCCGTCCGGCGCTGACGTTGGCGTTGGCGTTGCCGCTGGTCGCATGCCCCCGCTCGCGGAGCGCGACGACGATACGGTGTCACCGCGTCGGAACAATTCCCCAACCTCGGCCTTGCCTCCGGCGCCGGCATCGGCGGCGTTCCCGCCGACCTGGTCGTCACGGGCCGGCCGATGGCCAGCCGTGAGTATCAGGCGACGTTGCAAATGACCGCCTGGGACCTGGATTTACGGGGTCGTGTGCGCAGGCTGAAGCGGGCGGCGGTGGAGACCTGGCTGGCCAGCGCTGCGGCCAGTGCGCGGTCGGTCTGGCGCTGGTGGCGCAAGTGGCCGGCGGACATCTGCAATGCGCGAACTCAACGAAGGGGCGGCGCTGCCGCACAGCACGGTCGAAAGCTGCGGCGATTCCTCTGCGGCGCCGCTATCGAGTGGTGAAATCGATGACGACGCGCGACGGTACGTCGCCATGCGCGAGCCGCTCGAAGACTTGGTTGATCGCCGACAGCGGCTGCAATTCGATGTCCGCCTTCACCTTGCCATCGACCGCGAACGACAGCGCCTCCGCCATGTCGAGCCGGTTGCCGACGAAGGAGCCGCGTATCGTGATGCAATTGGCGACCACGTCGAACAGCGGCGTGGGAAACTCGCCCGGCGGCAAGCCCACCAGCACGCAGGTACCCCACTTGCGCGTCATCCCCACTCCTTGCTTGAACGCGGCGAGCGAAGGCGCGGTGATCAGGACGCCGTGCGCGCCGCCACCGGTGGCTTTCCTGACAGCGTCGATCGCGTCCTCCGAAACGGCGTTGACCACCGCCTCCGCCCCAAGGCGCTTGGCGTGCGCCAGTTTTCCATCATCGATATCGACCGCACACACGCGCAATCCCATCGCCTTCGCATACTGGACCGCCAGATGCCCAAACCGCCGACGCCGGAAATGACGATCCATTCGCCCGGCTTGGCCTGCGTTTCCTTGATCCCTTTATACGATGTGATCCCTGCGCAGATCAACGGCGCCGCGTCGCGCGCGGCCAGCGTGGCTGGTACGTGCGCGACGTAGTTCGGATCGGCGAGTATGAATTCCGCAAAGCCGCCGTTCTTCGTATAGCCGCCGAATTGCGCCGAGGAACAGACTGGTTCGCGCGCGGCAAGGCAATATTCACAATGCCCGCACGCGGAGTAGAGCCAGGGCACGCCGACCCGCTCGCCCTCCTTTACCGCCGTCACGCCCGCGCCCAGCGCGACCACGATGCCTATCCCTTCGTGCCCCGGAATGAATGGCAGCGTCGGCTTAAGCGGCCAGTCACCATTGGCAGCGTGCAAGTCCGTATGACAGACGCCGCAGGCTTCGGTTTTGACCAAAATCTGGCCGAAGCCTGGTTGAGGAATGGTCACCTCGATGAGCGACAACGGTTTGCCAAAGCGCTCGACGACGGCGGCTTGCATTTTCTTGGTCATGGATATCTCCGTGTTGGGACGAGTGAAAGCTTGCTGAACGATTTCAGCCACTTCGCGGCGGTCGAGATTTGCTACCGAAATGGTGCGCGAAGCCGAGCGGAATTCGATGGTCGCTGCTGGCGCGTCGGCGTTCGGTTCGCTATCGCGCACAGTACAAAAAATATCCGCTTCCCCACTAAGCGTCCATCCACACAGAACCCGACGGGTTTTGTGCTCAAGATGGGGCCATATTACTCGCCAGGAAAACAAAATGAACAACTCTACCCGCCGCAAGCCAGGCTCTGTCGCATCAAGCAGGCAAGCGGCGTTGGCCGCACTCGCGCTCTGCGTGCTGTTTGCTGCGGTCCAGGCCAACGCGCAACAACCCGGCACAGGCGCGGTGGTGAGCATGAGCTTATCTTCGTCGCCGATGCCGGTAGAGGGCTGGAGCGTCAAGCGCGGTCTATTGGGACGGCCCGTGTACACCTCCGCCGACGGCAAGCAGATCGGCACCATACTGGACCTTGTGGTGATCTCGGCCGAGGCGCCGTATGTTCTGATCATCGGCGCGGCCGGCGCCATGAACATCGGCGGACACGCCGTCGCGGTGCCGCTAGCCGAGGTGGTGGAACAGGGTGGCGTGCTGACACTCCCCAATGCGACGCGCGCCACACTGAAGGCAATGCCGCGCTTCACGTATTCGAACGCCGGGACGCAACGCGGCGAATTGATCCGCGCCACGTCGGCGCAGTTGGCGCGGGCGAACGCGCAATTGCCGACCTCGCAGCGCCAAGCGTCCGCCGAAACCGGCGCCGCCAGGGCACAGCTCGAACTGGACAACGCCGCGTTTCAGGCCGACATCACGACGGCAGAGGACACGCTGGCCGACCTGGAGAAGGCCGAAGTATCCCGATGGGTGCTGTTGAGGGAAGATCTGCACAAGGCGATGGCGCGCGTGCTGGCCGCATCGTCACACCCGGCGGCGAAACCGGCCGCCACCGCGCCAATTCGTCCATGAGCATGGCTACCCGTACCATGTTGTCGAGGTTCGGACTCGTGCTGGCGCTGCTCGCGGCTTACTGTTCGGCGAGCGCGTTCGCGGCGCCGCTCGATTTGACGGTCGCGCAATGGTCGGCACGGTTCACGCGCGAGGTGGACCATCGGTTGCAGGTGCCGCCAGTCGATCAGGCGCGCTACGTGGTCATGCTGAAACAGGCACTGAGCGACGCCAATCTTGCCGCGCCGGCGCAGCTGGTGCTGCTGATCGATAGAAATCCTCGGGTGCAGGCGGCGCTGCTGATCTTACACACGGACGCCGACGCCTGGGAATTGATCGGCGCGACGGCGGTTTCCACCGGCAAGGTGGGTACCTATAATCACTTTCTGACGCCGCTGGGGGTGTTTGCACACACGCTGGACAACCCTGACTTCCGCGCCGAAGGGACCCTGAACGAGAACCACATCCGTGGCTATGGACGGCGCGGCATGCGTGTCTACGATTTCGGATGGCAGCAAGCGCAGCGCGGCTGGGGGCCGGGCGCCGTCAGCCAGATGCGCCTGCAAATGCATGCGACCGACCCCAATATCCTCGAGGCCCGCCTCGGCAACGTCGCCTCAGAAGGCTGCATACGCATTCCGGCAACCTTGAACGTTTTCATCGATATGCATGGCATGCTTGACGCCGCGTACGAGCAGGCGCTGGCCGAGGGCGACAACTTGTGGGTGCTGAAACCCGGCCGCCAGTTGATCGCGCGGCCAGGCAAATATATGGTGATTGTGGATTCGCTGGCGAACGTGCGGCCGGCATGGTCGCCGGGCCCGAGCTAAGACGCGACGCATGTCGTCAGGCCGGCGCAGCCCGCCGCGATGTCGGGCCGACGCAGCAGCCACCAATGCGCGGGCTTTCAGACTGCGCTTGGCCGACGCATCCTCTCTGGAATAATTTGCGACACTATCCTCAAGTCGAAAACGGCTTCTCGGCGGACTGCCAAAGTGTCGACGGATTACTTTGACGTCGGCGATCAAACCGACGCCGAATCCGTCCGTAAACTGGTAATAGGGAAACGTCGAACATCGCCCTGCCGAGTCCAGCAACGCAACAGATCAGGTTTGAGCAATTCTTCGCGGTAAATCGATCATAAATACGCACCCTAGGCCGAGCGTGCTCTTCACCGTTAGCAAGCCTCCATTCGCTTCCACGCTGCGCCTTGCAATGGAGAGACCGAGCCCAAGGCCGCTCCTGTTGGCGCCGCTTTGGGTGAAAGGCAAGAACATGTTTCGCGCTGCATCGGCATCTAGACCCGGTCCGCTATCACTGACGTTGATGCGGATACGGTCTTCCACAGCGTCAACGCTGAGCCTGACGACTCCGTCTTTACCGCTAAATTTGAATGCGTTTTGCAACAAGTTGCCAAGAGCTGAAAACAGCAAGTCCTTGTCGGCGTCGATCATAAGTACCGAGGAAATAGGCTCCACGTGGAAGCTGCATTTCAGTAACTCTGCTTCGAGGCCTGCGGAATATTTTACTTCCCCGATAAAATTTGCCAAGCTGAAAACTGAGCGCCGCAAGGTCATGCCGGGGCCGATGCGAACCTCCGCCAGCGACCGGTCTATTAGTCCTCGGAGGCCTACGAGACTGCGGTCCAAGACTGCCCCGGTAGAACCAGCCAAGCCGACATTTCCCGACTTGACGGCAGCGAGCGCGAGCGTTGCAGTGTTCAAGTGATTACGCAACTCATGGGCGAAAAATCCCAGGCGTTCATTGGTCTCCAGCGCCTGCTCATCGGCGATTACGAGGTCCCGCTGTTCACTGAACGCTGTCACAGCACCGGCGATACCATTGTCCAGGCAGCGATTCAGCGTACGGAACTCCTCAATCTCAAATTTTTCGTCGAGGTCAATCGAAAGGTCCGACACAGCCTGACACAGATCACCGTAATCATGGACCACCTCATTGATAGAATACCCCAACGTCAGAAGCTCGCCCCCATGAATGCCGGCTGATACCCCGAGTTCGGCGTGAAGGTCAGGCACGCCAGATGATGGGCCGGATAATGCCAACGATGCGGCCTGGTCCCCTTTGCTCTCGGCCTGAAGTGTTCGGATGAGTTGGTCCAAGAACATGGGAACACCTTGCTCCAGTTGTAGCTTGTTTGGAGACCTGTCCGGTCGAGCTGATACTTTTTCGCGACATCGTCGTTCAAGCTCGACGCGGTTCGCGAGCAAAAAATCGTGCATCATGTTGGATCTCCTTGGTAATTTTCCCTGCGTATGAAGACACGCAGGAATTGCGAGAATTTGCTGTTGGCGCCGAGAAACCCAGACGCAGCGGCGATGCTGCCCCAAGTGAATATGGGCGTCTGTATGCCATCATACGTTCGCGGTGCTGGTCATGTGATCCAAACCCCACCCGATCAATATCAGTAGCCATCGCTCCTTGGTCCTCACCACCGCAATACCCGTCGTTCTGGCGAACAGGCTGTACAGAGATTTCTTCGCTGCAAAGCGCGCGGAAAGGATAACGAAACCAGCGTAGGACTGCCTTTCGTCTTACCACTAGTCAGCCTCAAGGCCCGCTTGATGTGCGAAATTACGGATGGGAGATCGAGTCCGCGTCGACGATGCGCGCCGTGAAATGCTTGTGATTGGGCGCGCTGATCACCAATATCGGCAACCCGTTAGTTCAGGCCCGAGTCTACCGTTTCGAACCATTCGCACAAAAATACTCACGATACCGTAGACTGTCGGAATTACAATTGGGAAACGCTACGCCGGCACCCGCCGACCCGTCAAACCCGAGGGGGCGCCATGAATTTCGATTATCACCAAACCCAAGCCGAAATCACATATCAATTGGTCGGAATCGGCGACTGGGCTTTCAAGAAAGTTGCAGCGCTGGGCTCTGCGGACGGCAACGAGGGGCGGGAAAATGCGCCATTCAACACGCACCGTACGGAAATGGGAAACGCGGGTTGGGCCCTGGTGTCCATAACAGTGATCGCGGGCACCTTGGTGCAGACCTCCGCGTCAAATGCCGAACGGTCACAGACGTCAAAATATCAGTTGTTCTGGAAACGCATTAAAGAACAGGTAATACCTTTAGGCGAAGGAAGTCCAGCGTCGTAAGGTAGCCGGAGCGTCAACGCGGCAGGTTGGCGCGCGCCAGCGTGAACGCGTTAATGCGTTTTGGCCGGTTTTTATGCGCTTCCGCCAGCGAGCCGATGGAAATGGAACAGTAAGCCTCCAGCTGCTCTGCATCCTCTTGCAAAATATGGAGTTTCAGCGTCGCCCCCTCCATCAAAAGCTCCAGCTGAAATCCATCCTGTGTGGCGACGACTTTACGGAATGCCGATACTTTGGAGCAATCTATTGCGACATCGCCCATTCTTACCCAGTATGTCCTGCTTATCATTTGCGACCTCCTAAGTCGGGATAGCGGTTCACAGTAGCACGCATACCTTATTCGTGCTCATCTTCTGCGCGCCGACAGTGCTGAGTGCCCGCCGCGCAACATCATCGTCTCGTTAAACACCTGCGGATAGTTCCCCAAGGAATATGCCTGCGGCGATGCCCCATGCGCTCTCCGACGCTTTAGCTCGCCTAATGCGATGCCCGGTCGGCGCCCCCACCCGACGGCCCGTGGCGTCTCCCACCGTTGTTCGGCTTCGTCAGTTTTTGAAGGGCAGCCGGACGCCGACGACCAAAGAGGCACAGGCGGGAACACATGCTTGGTGAGCGGTCTTGCAGCGTAGTATCGTGCGCAACCTGTCCGGACGGATTTGTAAAATAGGTGAACCGCCAGCCCGATATGCGTGATTCGCCATGCTTGACCTGACCGACACATTACGCAGCTATTTCCATCGAAGCGGCGCTTTGGTTTATGACCTGGAGGGCCAGGAAGTTTTCACTGGGCTCACGCGCGCTGAGTCCGAATTTCTTATCAAGTGTTCGCGCGCCGGCGACCTGCCAACTGCTGAGCGACGCCTGTGCCACCAAGTGAAAGAACTTCACCTCGCCGCTCGCTTGCGGGACCTAAGCTTGTCGACTCGTCTTGGATAGTGGCAGGCTGTCATTGATCGGAACTACGCACCATCGACCTACCGGCTGCGAACCCGTTTCCGCTCCATCACGCGGCCCCTTCGGCGTATTCTGTCACACGTAGCCCAGCGCAGCCGTCCTTGCGCTTCACCGACTGCGGTTAACCTGGTGCGCGGCATGGAAAAGACCTGCTGGGTCGGGTACGCTTCGGGAACATGCCCAGAAAGACCGCTCATTTCCCGCGCCAGATTAGCCAGAGTCGTGCTGGCCGTTGACGACAAATGCCTTTGCGCACCCGCCGTCAAGCGCGAGGATGCCGGATCACTGAGCACCGTAAACGGCGTGGTTCTGGTTTAGCGGCCGCACCAGCGGTGACGCAGGCGGGACAGCGAAGTGTCACGCGAGTCGCGCCAAGGATTTTCGTATCGCTCCCGGTGGCGTGGATCGGCAGCAGGCTGTGGCACAGCCGGTGGGAGAATGCGCAGCGGCCGGCCGCTGTGGAACGCGCCGTTGCGCGGGGTCCCCGGCGCTAATCGGATTGCGCGGAAAGACAATGCGCCAGCTGCAACATCCGCAGCGTGGACTGTTTTTTCGCCTGATGCGCTTGCATCCTTTGTAAATGTCGTCCAGTGCTTTCACGGCTTCGACGATATAGGGCCCTTTGTTGAGCATCACGCACTCGGCGCGATCAGACATCGCGGCTGCAAGCACGCTTGCGGAACGGTCCGGCGTTTCACTATCAACGGTGAGGAGGGTCGAAGGCTCCGGTGAAAACGATAGTTCTCGGGCGGCGAGCGTTCGTAAAATAATCGATGTGCTTGCGCAGCAAGAAGCATTAGGATTTCATACGCAGGCAGCCGGTGTAATTGACGGTGTGCACGAGGTCGGTATCAATATTCAGGAAAATGAAGACGGGTCAAACGCCGGCAAATAATATTTTTCCTGTACGGAAAACTTCCCGGCGCCCTTCAACCGCCCTGCTACCAGACGCCAACTCCCTATTCAACACTATCCGAGGAAAAATGTTTCCAAAATGAAACCTACTCCCACTCGATTATCAACTTGGTATCCAAGCTATTGATTTAACTACCAACTTCACAAAGAGCCAACCGCAACACCATCAAAAATACCATCAATTGGGAGCGTGCGCCAACGCCGGCGACAACGACCGCACCAGCTTCCTGGCGGCGAGGATGGACGACCATGCCGGCACGCCGATCGACTTGGAACGCCTAGTGCGCTACCTGGTCTGCACGCCCGAGCGCACCGCACCGCGCCGGCACCCGGCGACCTGTCGCAGGAGCCGGTCGACGCGGTGCTGGAGCGTTTCGGCGGCAACGCCGGCCTGTACCGGCACGCGCTGGATGGTTTCGCGGCGCAAGGCGGCGAGCTGGCGGTGCAGGCCCTGACCGCGCTGCGGGTCGGCGACCGCGCCGCCGCATGCGCGGCGCTGCATACCTGCAAGGGCCTGCACGCGACCCTGGACGGCTTTGCAGGCCGTATGTCTTTTAAAAATCATGAACTTAAATCAAAACCACACTTTGTGCCACGCCAGCCTGCTTTTGGAAATGCCAAAGGCCTAATTCGTAGCGCTATGGACGCCAACTGAACGCTGCTCCACCTCGCGTAATAACGGCCGGGCGCCGAGAGCGGAGGTGGAATATTCCGATCTGATCTAAGCGAAACGCGCGATCCTGGGGCACCGCTTCCGGCTGCGCAGCCTGCACAAGTGGCGCGATCTGATTCTGAAATCTTCCTAACTTTGGGTGAAGCCGAACCGTATTTCACGCTATCGAGACCATCGTCATAGCCATGTGTGCATGTTGCATCTTGTACGCCGACTATCCGCCTATCGTGCAATCCAGCCACGTAATTCCGCAGCCTGTCGTTTGCCCCGGGTCGTCCGGTAGCTGATCATTTATCGTGGCACGATATTACTTTATAGGAGTTTGAATGTTCGTACGTTATCAAGTTTCCGCTAATCGTACTAGCGTCGCTGGCGCGGTAGCCGCCTTGTTCCTCGCCTCACCAAGTTGGGGCGCTAATCTCCAGCTCGATGTCGACGCATCGCAGATCGCCAGGCGCATCCTGCATTCACACGTGAGCATTCCTGTGACCGGCACAAGGGCCACGCTGTATTATCCAAAGTGGAGTCCGGGCGATCATGCGCCGCTCAACCGTGTCACGCAGCTGACCGATCTGGTGATCCGGGCTGGCGGCAAGCCGATCCCATGGCGGCGCAGCCGACTCGACGCTTTCACGTTCGAGGTGGAGGTGCCGCGCGGGACCACCAGCATCGATGCCGATTTCGATATCCGTATGCCCGCGCCCGGTCATCCGCTGGGCGGCGCTTCGGCACACATCCTGCGTTTACGTTGGGACATAGCCGTGCTTTATCCGGCCGGAAAACCTGTGCAGCAACAGCCGGTCGACGCCAGCTTGCGCCTGCCTGCCGGCTGGAGCATGGCAAGCGCCTTACCTGTTCGGGATCGCAGTGATGAGACGATCAAGTTTGCCACCGCCAACCTGGACCAAGTGATCGACGCCCCCGTACTGGCAGGCTTGCATATGCGCACTGCAGACCTCACTCCAGGCAGCGCCATCGCGCATCACATGTCGGTGGCGGCGGAGACGCCGGATGATTTACCGGAGCAAGGTCAGCTGGGCAACTTCAGCAGGCTGATTGCGGAAGCGCAGGCGATGTTCCGTTCCCAGCACTTCAGGAATTATCATTTCCTAGTCGCCGCGAGCGACTATACGGGACCTGGCGCCGGCTTCGAGCATGCTGAGTCGAGCGATACCGGCGTGCGCGCCAATTTTTTCCATCCTACCGAGGCGCCGCGCGGCGCCAGCGAGCTACTGCCGCACGAATACGCGCATTCCTGGAGCGGCATCTACCGCCGCCCGGCCGGCTTAATGCTTCCAGACTATCAGCAGCCGGCGCAGACCGATCTGCTGTGGGTCTACGAGGGCGTCACAGCGCATGTGGGTTATGTATTGACCTCTCGCAGCGGCTGGTGGAATGTCGAACAGGCGCGTGAATTCTGGGCCGGCGTGGCGGCGAAGATGGCGGCTGCCAACGGCCGTACCTGGCGCAACCTCCAGGACACGGCGGATTCAGTGCCGGTCACTATGCCCGCGCAGTTTACCGGCGATGACTGGAATTCGTGGCTGCGGGGCCTCGACTACTATGAAGAAGGCGCGCTCATCTGGCTTGAGGCGGGTGCCATCATCCATGCGCAAACTGGCGGCAAGCGCTCGCTGGACGATTTTCTGGCCGCCTTTTACGGCGGCAAGGGCGGCGCGGCGACCGTCAAATCCTATACCGCCAAGGACGTATTCGACACACTTGGCCGCATCGCTCCCTACGACTGGGCCGGCTTTTTCCATGCGCGCCTGACCAGCCTGGCGCCGACCCCGCCGCTCGATGGACTGACGCGCAGCGGCTGGCGCTTAACCTACGATGCCAGGCCAAATCCATTTGTCATCCCGTCGCAAATGACGATGTTCACGCTAGGCATCCAGGCGGGGGGCGATGGCACAATCCAGGACGTCGACCGCAGTAGCGCGCCCTACGCCGCAGGCATCGTGCCCGGCATGAAGATCGTCAAGGTCAATGGCAAGGATTGGTCGGCAAAAGAATTCCGACAGATCCTGGCGGCGGCGCGGCCACGTGACCAGCTAGTGCTCAACACGACCTACGCCGGAGTCTCGCAGGAATTCCAGGTAGCCGCTGGCAGCGGCTTGCGCTACCCGCACCTGGAGCGGATCGCCGGGACGCCGGATCTGTTGACGCCGTATCTCGCGCCCCATGTGTCGAGCGTTCAAACGCCGTAACGGCGCCCTCTACTGTATTGTCCGGCGCCTTTTCAGCCGGACCGTTTCTTTCTTCTAGGTTCTCGGTGTTACGAATTAACTGAAATTAAAGCAAGCCACGTTGCCATCGTTGGCAATACAAATATAAACAATATAAATTTCGGCTTAGTCAAATTTCGACCGAACACTGCATGTATTGCCAAACCGGCGCTTAAGACGACTCCCACCGCAAGTGGCACTGTCTTCATATGCAGCGAGCTACCCGCGATCCAGATCGACGCAGGGACATGGACACCCATGCGAAGCGCCCATACAGTATCTTCCGCTAGACCGTTGATGGAACACACATCGATAAGCGCATCGCAAAATATCCAGAAATATCCAGCCATCCTGATGAATTCGGCGGCGGGTAATGTTTGAATGACAGGCGCTAAACCGATATGGTAGACCAAGCCCAGGTAATTTCCGAGCCATAGCCTGCCGGCTTTCTTTGCGACGAACATACCAATCCATGCTATGCAAGACAACGCCGCATAAAATGAAGTGTAATTAGTAAATAATGTCATGAGACGGTAAAATTTTAGCCAGCTCGTCCAGCGTCAGTCCCGGCACTTTGGATATTCCTACGTTCGCGTCGTGCGGGAAGTCGAGAACCTTGCCGGTACGTGAATAGCCGCGACGTAGATAGAAGTTGATCAGTTCGCTACGCGCGCTCAGGACAGACATCACGAATCGCCGGGGTTGCCAATGAGTGGACGCATATGCTTCGGCGGCCGCCAGCAGCTGCTTGCCCATGCCCCGCGCCTGTCTTTCCGGCGACACGGCGAGCATACCCAGATGCACTGCATCGCCGGTATGTTCGAGCAAAATGGTGGCGACAACGCCGTGTGGCGACAGCTCACCCACCAGCATCGCTGTACCTGGCCGCTGCAACACCTCGATCAGTTGTTGAGCGCCGATTCGCGCGCCAGACAGCAACGCGTTCTCGTCGGTCCACCCCCGTACCCCAGCCGGCCGGTAAGCCTCGTTCATGACGCTTTGGATGGAAGCAAGATCTTTGATAGTTGCGAGGCGGATATTCATACGTGGCGACATAGGCGGACATTAAGGAAATGCCCCGGCAAGCCGGGGCAAGGTGACGAGGAGGATGCTACTTCTGGCTGCGGCGCGATTTCGAGATCGCATATGCGGCAGCCCGGGACAGCAGTATCGGGTCGTCCGTCGGCGTGATGGAGGCAGGCAGGGCCACAGGCATATAGACCATGTCGTCGCATTTTTCAGGCTGAGCGACCGACTTTATGTACAGGCGCCCCAGCTCGACTTTATTCTCGCCTTTCCACAGCACGCTGGGGTCGGTCAGCGGGTCGTCCGCCGCCGGGAGTTGCGCAAACATCGTGTACCCGACCGCGCCACGCCCCAATCGCTGCGTCAGCTCGTCCTGCAGGAAAAGATCTGGCAGGCTCTTTTCGCTGTCGGCATCGAGGTATTGCGTCGCGACATGGGGCTCGAACACGATGCGCGCGGCGACCTTGCCGCCCTTACGGCCTTGAAACTGGAACGCGTTGTTCGAGAAATAAGGCGTGGTGGCGTAAGACGCCGGCGCGGCGTGCGCGGCCAGCATGGCGGGCTGTCGCGTTCCATCCGGGAACTTCGCGTTATAAGCGGCCACCCGCGCCGGATCTGGCTTGCCAGTGGCCGGATCCGGTTTGCGCGCTTCGAGGAATGCAACGAACGATTCAGGCGTGGCTGCAAAGAACACTGGTTCCGAGACCAGCAATAAATCATAGTTCTCGCCGCCGCCATTGAGCCGCATCGACATTCCGCGCACGCTGCGGCTTTTGTCGGACGCTGCGGGATTGCCACCGCCGACGGAGAAACGCACCACCGCGGGCATGTTCTTTTGCTTGAACAACGCGCTGTTGGCAAAGTCCGACGCTGCTTTGGCCGGAACAAATTCGCCGACCGCACAAAAGCCCTTGGCGTGCGAGGCGCGTTTGCCGGCATGGGCGCCGAAGGTGCCGTTTAAAGCGTTGACCAATTGCTCCGGTCCGGGCGGCGCCGCAGTTTGGGCCTGGCTAGAGGCGGCGAGGGTGAGCGCGGCGACCGCAACGATTTTTTGCATGAGAATCTCCATAGATGTGGGTGGCTATTAGGAATGTCACAAGTGGCGTGCCCAAGATCACCATCATGACACGGCGGGTCACATCATATACCTGAGGCATCATTTCCGTCTCGCCACTTTTTCTCAAAAGGCATCAACCACATTGATAGGTCGATTTGCCGGACAGATGCGTGCTCCTTCAATCAACGATAATCGGCGCACTAAATACTCACCTGCGCCCGGCTGAATCGGTGCAGTTCGATCCGTCGCGACGCCGCAGGCATCGCCGCTTTCAACGTCGTCATGTCAGCTTCGAGGCCCTTGCGCATCTCCACCAGCATGGCGCGGATGAACGGAGAGGGGCTCTGTCCGGCCGGCCAGACCGTAAACGCGGAGAATTCCAGGCGTTCGGAAAACGGCCGGAACACCAGTCCCGCCTGCAGGTAGTCGCAGGCTGTCACCGGGTTGACCACTGCGACCCCTACCCCGCTGCGCACCAGCTCGCATAAATTGAACGTGTAGGATGTTTCGACCACCGTCTGCAGACTGACGCCGTTGGCGCAGCAGATGGCGCCTAGTCGGGCACTGACGATGTCGTCCGGCTTGAGCGCGACGAATGGATAGCTGGCCAGCTGCTGCGGCGTGACCACGTTGTTGGCGGCAAGCGGGTGTCCCACCGGACAGGCCACGACGCCGAAGTACTGGGCGAACAGCGCGTGCTCTAGGCCGCTGACCGAGACACTCTCGGCCACCAGCCCGAGTTCGATTTCGCCGCGCAGCGCCAACTCGCGCACCGCAGACGACAGCATCACTTCCAGCGACACCAGCTTTCGCTCGCGTTCCCGGCTCAGGCGCGCCAGCACGCGCGACAGAAAGCCGCCGCCGAGGCCGGGAAAGCTGGCGATCCTGACTCGCCCGCCACCGCGGTGGCTCAGCGTATGCAGCCGCTGCTGGATCACCTCCATGCCGACGAAATGTTCCTGCACATCCTCCAACAGCACCTGCGCCTCCTGCGTCGGCACGAGCCTGGCGCCGGTGCGCACGAACAGCGGCAAGCCCGCCTGACGTTCCAGCCGCTGCAGCGACATGCTGACGGCCGGCTGCGACACCCCGAGCACCTTGCCGGCGCGCGTGGCCGAACCTGCGATCATCACAGTGCGGAAGATTTCGATGTCTCGGCTCAGCATGCGCTTACTTGGCCGTCCACATTACCTTGCCCGGCAGCGGCGGCTTGCCCGCGACGGCCTCGGACCCACCGGGGCGGCCGAGCGGCCCCGCCGTCATGGCGTTGCGAATTCCGACGGCAGACGCGCCGGCCAAGGTAATGAGTTCGGTCATGAATATCCTTCAGCGCTTACTGTCCCGAGCCGACCTTGCCGGGCAAGCTCAGGTTGCCGGAAGCGATCTTGAACACATTCGCCACGCACAACAGCGGCGCGTGAATGCTGGCATTGACCTGCAGGCCGGCGGTGACGCCGTCGAAACTGGCACTGGAGATGGCGCCCAGCTTGGCGAGCGGAATGCGCACCTCTACGGTTTCATCCGTGAACGCCGGCGGATAGTCAGGGCTGTCGATCAGCAGCGGCACGCCGGGCCAGGTCAGCGGCAGCCGGGGCTTCTCGCCGGCCGGGATGTCCTTCACCTTCAGGCCGCCGCCGCATGACTTGTCCTCCACCAGCACCACCCAGTGCGAATGCCAGACATCGCGGTTCTTGGCGGCGTTCGGCGCATCGTCGAAGTCTGGATGGAAGGTAACCGCCAGCGCCACCGTGCCCTGGTCCTTGTCGAAGCCCACGTCGGCGCTGTTGAGCGAGGTAGGCCACACATAGGAGTACACGCTGGAGCCTTCGAACTTGCCTGTGGCGGCCGGCTTCGCCGTGCCGGCACCGCCGCGCACCTTGGTGCGGAAAATCACGTTGCCGCCGTTTGTGACGATTTCTGTGCGCACGATATCAAAGGGAGCCCCTTTGTTTGTGTCGGACTGCGACACGATTGGCTTGGCAGTAGAGACCGGTTCGACCGGGGCATCGTGCCCGCCGCCGCAGGCGGTCACGATGGTTGCGGCGGCGATGGCGCCGGCAAGCGCCAGCGAAATTTTGCTAGTTTTCATATAGAGAGCTTTTCTGATGAGTGAGAAAAAGAATTCCACCAAAGACCCGGAATTCTCCAAATGACACATGTTTCATGCCAAATAATATCACGATTTCGATTATAATCAAGAGTCCTAAGTATATTATTTATAGCTCAGGCGACCTTGTTCCTATGTGACACATAGTGTTATACGTGTCTGATCTTGGCTTGAGGCGCTTGGTACCGCGCTCGGCATGGATGCCGGCGCGCCATCATTAAAGGAAATACCAATGTTTACTGGACTGAGCGCCTTCCCGATAACGCCCATGGGAGAGAACGGCATCAATGAGACAGGATTTTCAGCGCTGATTCGCCGTCTTTCCGAGGCCCGCGTTGATTCGATCTGCGTACTGGGATCGACAGGAAATTATGCTTACCTCAGCCGAGCCGAGCGTAGCCGCGTGGTGCGGCTGGCGGTGGACCAGGCAGGCGACGTGCCCGTCATGGTTGGCATCGGCGCCTTGCGCACACGCGACGCGGTATTGCTGGCCGAAGATGCGCAAGAAGCGGGCGCCAGCGCCGTGTTGCTGGCGCCGGTGTCGTATCACCAGCTCGCGCCGGCGGAAGTATTCTCCCTGTATCAGGCGGTGAGCGAAAGCCTGGCCGTCCCATTGTGTGTCTACGACAATCCCAGCATCACGCGATTTGACTTCAGCGATGAGCTCCATGGCCGGATCACGCGCGTGCCGCGGGTAGCCTCGATCAAGATCCCCGGCGTACCTGCCGCGCCTACCGCCGCGCGGGAGCGGGTGGCGAACCTGCGAGCGCACCTGGTCCCGCGCGTCACCATCGGCATCAGCGGCGACACCAGCGCTGTCCAAGGCTTGCTGGCTGGCTGCGAGGTCTGGTATTCGGTGATCGGGGGGATTTTCCCGCAGACCGCACTGGCGATTACCCGCGCGGCGCAGAGCGGTGACGCCCTGGAGGCGATGCGCTTGTCTGCCCGCCTGGCGCCCTTGTGGCGGCTGTATGAAAAGTACGGCGGCAGCTTGCGCGTCATCGCTGCAGCGGCAGAGCTGATCGGGATAGCGCCGCAGCCGAGCCTGCCGTTGCCGCTTGCGCAGATCACTTCCGACGATCAGGCGCTACTTGCGCGCCTAATCGTCGAGCTGGACTTGAGGTAAGGCGTAGCGCTTCACCTCCCGCCCCGGCGCCGCCTTAGAACGCGAACTGTGCCTGCACCCCGCCAGCTGCCGGAATGACGCCGGTGGTGTTCCAGTTGGCATCGGCAAATTCGACGCCAATGCGGATCACCGGGCCGGCACCTGCCAAGTTGGCGCGCGGGATTTTCAACTCCAGCGCATCCGCGCTGCGTGCTATCTGCCCCCCGGACGTCGACACGCCAGACGCGCTCCACAGCCAGTTGGCCCCGCTGCCAGTGTATTTGAACAGCTGGCCGTTCTCCAGCAGGTAATCGCTGCCGTCCTGGCTCCAGAAGCTATCTGTGTAGCCCGTGGTAGCGGAATTGTCTTTGTTGATGAACAGCGAGTAATTGTTGCCGATGACGCCGGTCACCAACACATACAGATAGCTGGCGTCGGCATGCGCCTTCAGCGCCGTGATCCCGCCACTGCCGGGCACCGACAGCGGCGCGATGCCCGCCCAGTCGGCTGTCTTGCCATCGACCACGATGTTGACGCTTCCTGCGGCGCCGAGCGTGGCGGTCGTGGCCACGGGCGTATAGGCGGAATTGCCGGACGCATTGCTTGCGCGCACACGGTACGAATATCCGGTGGCCGGGCGCAGGCCGTTGTCCTGCCAGCTCGACGCATTCCCCGGCGCAACGCCGATTTCCGCGAAGCTTCCGCCAGCGCTGAGCGAACGTTCAATCCGCACGCTGGCTTCATCCGCAGGATCGCCGTGCCATGTCAAGTTGATCTGGCTCGACGACACTGCGGTGGCGGCGAACTGCGTCGGTACCGCCAGCACCTTGGTCTCGGCGCCGCTGGTTCCGTATTCGTCGGCGCCCAGATCGATCTGGCCTTCCATCCGTGCTTCGCCGCTGAAGTCCTTGATGCCGTTGACCGGAATCGCGCCGGCAGGGAAATAGCGCGCCCACAACGGCGAGCTCCAGCTGGTCAACGCCGCGCCGGGCGTGCCGACATCGCGCGCCGGCGAGCCCTTGAGTAATTTCAAATTGCCGCTCTGCGGCGCCACCAGGGCAGGATCGGCGACCATGAGCGTGCCAGGCAAACCATCCGGCTTGGAAGCGGCTCCCCACCACAGGTTAGTGCGCCAGCTATTGCCGCTATAGCCAACGCCCTTAGCCTCGTAGTTTTCCGCGATGGTGCCTTTTCCGAAGAAAATATTATTGGCAAAGGCGGCATCGATCACATTATTCTGCAAGACCACTTCCGTGCCCCACCCTTTGTTTCTGTAAAAGGTGTTGTTGTATACGCCGATACGGCGCGCAAAGCCGGGCTTGCCGTTATCGTCGGCCTTCGCCGAAGCGCCGCCCAGCGTAACGCCAACCTGGCCATTGTTGTAGACCAGGTTGTTCATCATCAGGATATCCTCGGTAGCCTTGCCACCGTGTTCGCTAGCGAATTCAAAGCCGATATCATTGCCGGTAGAGATGTTACGATCAAAAATAATATTGCGGCCACCGTCCACGTAGAAACCGCCGGCCGACGTATCCCCGCGGTACCAAGGATTCGTCAAACTGGAATTATTGCGCGCGATGTTGTTACGCACCAGGCCATTACGCGCCCGGTCGTTTTCGCCGCATCCGGCGCACTCTTTTTCATAGCCAATGAAATCAAAGCCGATATTGTTATTGTCGTGCACGTAGTTGTTCAGCACCTCGAAGCGGTCGACATTGCCGTTAATGACCAGCGCTTCGCTCGATTGCAGCACATTGTCATAGACCTCGTTGCCCTGCACCAGAATGTCGGTAAGTCCTTTCGAACTGGTGCCAAACACCGCCAGCCCGTGTGCCCCCACACTGCACGGGTCCGCGCATTTGTCATTGTTCTTGATGTCATGGATTTTATTATTAAGGATCTCCAGGTTCGATCCGCCGCCGTCGACGAGAATACCGACCGGTGTTTTATCGCCCGTCGCGCTCAGTCCGGTGATATCAAAGCCCTCCACCCGCACATAGCTGGAGTTTCTCACCGTGACCACGCCCTCTCGCCCTGTCAACTTCAGGCCGACGCCGCTGATGATGGCACCCGGGTCGGCCTTGAGTATGATGAAGGCGCCGGCGGCGCCGGACCGGTTGGCGATAAGCACCTTCTCCGTATAAGTGCCGACGGTGACGCGCACCGTATCGCCGGCCTTGGCGGCATTCACCGCGTCCTGGATCCTCTGGCCCGGATTGACGGTGATGGTCGCGGCATGCGCCGCCCCGAGATGAATGGACACCAGCAGACCGGCAAGCACGCGCCCGGCTCTGGTGAAGGCTTTGACATAATTCATAAGCAGTCTCCATAAAGAATCGAAAGGTATTGCGACGCCGATCATAGCGCCAAATAGTGCATGAAAAAGGAGTCCTAAGCAGATTGCTGACTCGGCCGCATTGCTCCGGTCGCGGCCATCAATCCCGCTTATAGCTCGATCACTTCAGCGACCTTAATCGCGTTGCGCCCCTGTTTATACTCTGCGTCTGATTCACTTTCCCAGGTTTCACCATGAACGCATTCCAGACTCAGCGGCGCCGGCTGTTGTACGGCGCCGTCGGCGCAACGCTGGCCGGGCAGGCGGCGGCGCGAGGAACCGATGGCACGCGGCTCGCCGCGCAGTACGAGATCGCCGGTGATATCGTCAATCTCGAAAACGCCTACTACGGCATCATGGCGCGCCCGGTGGCGGCCGACTACAAACGCAATATCGACTATTTGAACCGCCATCATTCGCACTATCTGCGCAACCAGTTTGACGGAGAAGGCATACAAGCCATCCGCGCCGAACTGGCGGCGTACGCGGGCGTGGCGGCGGAAGAAATCGCGCTGACGCGCAGCGCCACCGAGTCGCTGCAATGCCTGATCGCGAACTACCTCCGCTTGAAGGCCGGCGACACCGTCATGATCGGAAACCTCGACTACGGCACCGTGATGGATGCGATGCGCGATCTGGCGCAGCGCCGCGGCGCCAATGTCGCGGTGGTGGAAGTGCCGGAGCCGGCGACGCACCAGAACGTCATCGATGCCTATGCGCAGGCGCTGCGCCGGTATCCCCGCACCCGGCTGCTGTTGCTGACCCACATCAGCCATCGCACCGGCCTGGTATTTCCAGTAGCGGAAATAGTCCGCGCAGCCAAGTTGCAGGACGTGGATGTCGTGGTCGATATCGCTCAATCATGGGGCCAGCTCGACTTCAACATTCCAAGCCTGGGCGCGGATTTCGTTGGCGCCAACCTGCACAAGTGGCTGGGTGCGCCGCTGGGACTGGGCTTTCTGTATATTCGCGCCCCCCGTCTGGGCGACATCGGCGTCCATCAAGGCAACAGCGAGTTCCCCGCCAGCGATATCCGCGCGCGCGTCCACGCCGGCACGCTGAACGTGCCAGCGGTGATGACGATCCCGGCCGCACTCGCCTTCCACGCCCGAGTGCCGCGCGCCGAAAGAGCGGCACTGCTGCGCGGCCTGCGCGACTATTGGGTGGAACCGGCCAGACGAATGGCGCACGTACAGATCCTCACGCCCGACGATCCGAGGATGAGCGGCGCCGTCACCTCGTTCCGGCTGGCCGGGCGCACCTCGTTCGAGGACAATCTAGCACTGGCCCGCCAGCTAGCGGAGCGGCACCGCATCTTCACCGTCGCCCGCGAAGGGCCGGCCGGTGGGGCCTGCATCCGCGTCACACCCTCTTACTATACTCGTACCGACGAACTCGATCGCCTGGTCGGCGCACTGCGGACATTTTCGGCCTGAAGTCGGTCACACCCATCATTCAGCAATTGCTGCGCGGTATACACGCACATTGAGTCGGTCGCCTGAGCGGCCGGCAATAACATATACCTTGAGGAGCAATCCAATTTGGCAACGCACCACACCGCCTGCATCCTGTGTTCACGTAACTGCGGACTTCTGGTTGAAACCGATGAACACCAGTTTCAGAAAATCTCGGGAGATAAATCATGTCCCACATCGCAGGGCTACATCTGCCAAAAGGCAGCTCGCCTGACCCATTATCAAACCCATGACGACCGCCTGCAAAACCCGCTCAAACGGCGCCAGGATGGCACCTTCGAGCGCATCAGTTGGGAACAAGCACTGAGCGAGATTGCACAGCATTTAAACCAGATCAAGTCCCGACATGGGGGCGAAGCGTTCGCCTTCTATGGCGGTGGGGGACAAGGCAATCATCTAGGAGGTGCGTACGGCCGGCAGTTGCTCAAGGCCATGGACAGCTACTACCTCTACAACGCGCTAGGACAAGAAAAAACAGGAGACTTCTGGGTAAACGGACGCCTGTTTGGCAAGCAGAATTGCCACACGACAGAAGATGTCGAACATACGGATTTCGTCCTGTTCATCGGTACCAATCCCTACCAGTCACACGGTATTCCGAATGCGCGAGACACGCTCAAGCATATCAGGAATGATCCGCAGCGAACGATGGTGGTGGTTGATCCGCGTCTCACCGATACTGCCAAAATGGCGGACATCCATCTCGCGATCCGTCCTGGTACAGATGCTTATCTGATGGCTGCAATGCTTGGCATCATTGTCCAGGAAGGCCTTCATGATCGAGCTTTTCTGGATCGCCACTGCACCGGCTTTCAGGCAGTCGAGGAAACGCTCGGAAAGATTCCTGTCGATGACTTCATCAGTCATACCGAACTTGACGCAGACCAGGTCTATAAAGTCGCCCGCGCTTTCGCGCTGGCACGAAGCGCCTGCGTACGGGTTGATCTCGGCATCCAGCAGACACTCCACAGCACGCTGAACTCTTACCTTGAAAAGTTGTTATTTCTTATTTCGGGCAACTTCGGTATCGCGGGAGGCAACAATCTGCATAGCGTCTTGGTTCCGTTCATCGGCCACACCGAGGAAAAAAATCCGAATCTCATCCGGTCGGCGAGATACGGCATGGTTCCTATCGCCGGCATCTTTCCTCCAAACATACTCCCAGGCGAGATCGACAATGATCGGGATGATCGAATCCGCGTGCTGTTCGTCGACAGCGGCAATCCGGCGCTGACCATCGCGGACAGCCAAGCCATGGACAAGGCGATGCGGAAACTCGAGCTGCTGGTTGTGGTGGACGTGGCGATGACCGAAACCGCCCGGCACGCGCATTACATTTTGCCTGCCGCTTCGCAGTTCGAGAAGTTCGAAGCCACCGGGTTCAATCTCGAATTTCCGACAAACTATTTCCACTTGCGGCACCCCATATTTTCTCCCCTCGGCGAGACGCTCACCGAGGCCGAGATCTACACGCGCTTGCTGGAAGCAATGGGGGTCATGCCGCGCCGCTTTCCGGGATTGACATGGGTTGCCGGCGCCGAGCCGAAGTTGACCCGGCACGTGCTATATTTTGCAATGCTGGCGCTGAAACTTGGACGTCATCGCGACCTGGCCCACTGCGCCCCATCCATACTGTACCGCACCCTTGGCAAGCATTATGGCCGTGCCGCCAGCGCTATTACGCTACTGCCGCTCGCCATGACCTACGCGGCAAAGAACAGAATTGCCGTGAGGCGAACTGGAGCAAAAGGCAACAGGTTCACATTGGGTATGTCGTTGTTCGAGAGAATTCTGAATAGCCCGCAGGGTACGGCCATCAGCGAACATCGTCATGAGGATGTGCTGAAACTCATTCTGGCGACCGAAGATCGGAAAGTCCATTTGGCAGTGCCTGAGTTATTGAAGGCACTGTCCGCACTGGAGCCCCCGGCGGAGCCCGACCCGGAATTTCCGCTGGTCCTGATGGCTGGTGAACGCCGGGCCTATAACGCCAACCAAATTTACCGAGATCCTGGATGGCGTAAGCAAGATGCAGATGGGGCATTACGCATTCACCCGGAAGATGCGTCAGAGTACCGCTTGGTCGACGGAGCGAGGGCACTTTGCACGACACATAACGGTCAACTGGAAGTGGTGGTGAAGTTCGATGCGACGACTCGCAAGGGATTCGCGACACTGCCTCATGGTTACGGCATGCGTTATCGCGGCGCCGCTCCGAATGGGCCTCACCTTAATTTACTGACTTCCAGTGAGCATTGCGATCCGATGACGTACACCCCTTATCACAAGTACGTACCGATGTCGATTCGGCCCTGTGCAGTGAGCGTGCGCGCCGGCTAAGCTAGCGGCGCGCGATAGAGAGTCATGCCGGCAGCGCCTCCACGAGCAGTAAGCGCTCGAAGCCGACGCCCAGGCGACGCTGCCCCGCCGCCACCACGCCCAGGTCGCGCTGGTTGAAATAGTCGCGCAAGCGGTAGGCACGATCGGCGCCAGGCCGACATTCTCGATCGCTTCCGACCAGCGCGGCGCGTAGAACGCGTAATACAGCACGCCGTCCTTTTCGACCAACTGGGTTTCGGGCTTGTCGAAACCGATGTCGTACAGCGTCCCGCGATAGACGCCCTGGGCCAGCATCTTTTCCTTGTACACGCCGATCCATTAACGCCGCAGCTGTTCCTTTTCAGCCGTCAGCAGGAAGGGATTGGCGACGCCGGGCATGGCCGGCCAGGTGAACTTGGTCGACACCACAGGGCCGATGCTGAAGGCGAAGTCGTCGCCTTGGTCGCTGAGCTCGACATGGTCGCCGGCGAACGGCGCGGACGGTCCCATCAGCGCCTTGGTGGTCTTGCCCTTCAGCCGCACCTGCCATGAGCTCAGCGGATCGGCCGCCTGCGTCTGATTCATAGACGGCATGTTCTGGAAGGCGAGCGAAGTGCAGCAAGGGCAGATCTCGTCCACCGCGTGCGGATTGACTTCCATCGCGATGTGGTACACGGCCTTCCAAAGGTCCTTGCGGGCGCTCGACCGATACCCCTGAACGCGCATGCTTGTGCGCCGGGTGGTAGCACGGCGCCACGCCGTTGAGGTGCTGACCGTCGATCTTCAGGCCGAAGTAGTCCCACTCGCCGAGAATCTTGCGTACCAGCGCCGTGGTTGTAGTCCAGCGTATTGTCGTAGGCCGGGCACAGGTAGAAGCTGTTCCACCAGGTGATGTTCTGCAGCGCGCCGTCCTTGTCGAGTAGCAGCATGTCGGTGCGATGGTGCAGCCGTTCGGTGCCGGGATTGACCGCCCGCGGCGCGAACCACAAGCGCGGCTTCATGCCGTCCTTGGCGCACCGTCTGCACCAGAGCTTTCATGTCCGCTTCGCCGTGCGGGAATTTTTTCAGGTCCAGATACCGGTCGCCGAACGAGTTCTGCCAGCCGTCGTCGAGCACCGCCCCTTCCAGGCCCAGCTCCTTCGCCTTGGACGGCGCGCCTTCCATTAGCGGAATGGTGAAGCCGCGCTCGTAGCCCCAGGCGCACCAGACCGACTCATACGACTCGGCCGGCGCGTGCGGCGCCTGCACGCTGCGCTCGCCCATCAGTTGGCGATAGGTGTTGAGCGGAGCGAAGTAGTCGCTCGGATGGACGACGACGAAGGTGTCGATGGTGGACAAGGAATAGCCCGGCATCAGCGTGACGGCGGTCTTGTATTCCAACGCCAGCCGCGCGCCGCCCTCGACCGCCTGTAGCGGCAGCGCCACCAGTTTCGGCGTGGTTTCGATATGGCCGACGGCGATGCCGCCGTAGGGTGCCAGACGTCGGTCACCGGCGTGCCGCCACCGTAGTCGGAGGCGTTGATGCCATAAATTGCGCTGCGCAAAACCGGGCTATCCGGTTGCACCCAGTCGCGCCGGTCGGCGTACGAGGCGCATTAGAACGACCAGAAATCAACCGGGCCGCGCGCCATCAATGTGTGCGCGCCGCTGACCTATGCCGCCACCGGCAGCGGACCCTGACCGTTCTGACGGTAGCTGACTTGCAGGTTCGCAAAAGACATGTTGTGTCATAACCACTTAAAAAATCGATTAATTGACACAGTGCTGACCAAAACCTTAATCTCCATGATGCAAGTTGGCCAGGTCGCCAACAACCTACCCTGCTCCCTCATCTGCCCAGGCCTCGCGGATTCGTTCAGATCAAGGCCGGGTGTCGCATCCGCGCGCCCGGTCCGTATCACTCTCTTAGGCGGCAATGACCATGAATAAGAACCACATACCATCCGCATCCATGCTTGGCGACCTTATGCTGTGGGAAAAATTCGCCATGCTCAGTATTTTGGCGCTATGCATGATGGCCCTCCCCACTTGGCTCTACACCAAAGAGGTCAACCAACAAATGCGCCTTGCCAGCGCGGAGATAGAAGGTCTCCGATCCACGGCCGCGTTGCTGAAGCTGATGCAGCTGACGCAACAGCACCGCGGCTTATCGTCGCTGGCGCTGTCGGGTATAGCAGGCGCTGAAACCCAGCGGACGGAGAAACAGCGGGAAGTCGCCCAAGCTGTCGAAAATATGCAGCAAATAATGGCCGGTATAGCCAGTGCGCCGATGCAGCAAAGCTGGCAGACCGCCTTGCGGGACTGGGAGATCACCAGGCAAGGTGTGGCCAGCGCCGCGGTTGCAGTATCCGACAGCTTCACCGCCCACACCGCTCTGCTGGCGATTTTGCTCAATCTGAACGAGCGGATCGCCGACCACTACGGCTTGAGCGTCGACACGGATGCAGCCACCTCCGAGTTCGTGCGCGCCATGTACCTTCAGCTGCCGGCGCTCACCGAAGAAACGGGCAAGCTGCGCGCCCGCGCTACCGGACAACTGGCAAAGCAGCATGCCAACTTCGAGGACAAGCTCGCTGTCGCCAGCTTGCTCGCCCGAGTCGAGGACCGCCTGCAAGCGACGTTGAGCGATTTCGTTAAGGCAGTCGATCTTGATGCCTCCATCAAGCCGCCGATCGATGAAGCGCTGCAGGCGGCAGTGGCGCAAACCCAGGCGCTCGGGGCGCTTAGCCGGATCCAGATCGTTGATGCGGCCGAAGTCACCTTTTCGTCGCCGCGCTTTTTTGAGATTGCGACCAAAGCCATCGACAGCCAGTACCTGGTGAATGCGCTGGCCGGCAAGGAGATCGCCAACCGCCTGCAACGCAAAGTGAATGGCCTGCGTCGCCAATTCTGGCTAAGCATTGGTATCCTGGCGCTACTCCTCAGCGCCAGCGCCGCCTCCGCGCGCGCCATCATCCGTTCGATCAGCCAACCGCTGCGGCTCGCCAGGGAGATGGCGCAGCGCGTCGCCTCCGGCGACCTGACGTCGGCATCCGAAGTCAAAGGGAGAAACGAAACGGCGCGGCTTATGCAAGCGCTGCAGCAAATGAACACCAGCTTGAACGGCATTGTCGCCGAAATCCGCACCGGCACCGACGTCATCGCGACCGCCTCTTCGCAGATCGCATCGGGCAATCAAGATCTCTCGTCGCGCACGGAACTACAGGCTAGTTCCTTGGAAGAAACAGCCTCGTCGGTAGAGGAGTTGACATCGACTGCCCGCCAGAACAGCGATAATGCCGCGCGCGCCAGTTCGATGGCCAACGCTGCGCTGCAAGTGGCCGAAGTGGGCGGACAAGTTGTCCAGCAGGTCATCCACACGATGCGGGAGATTAACACGTCGTCCGCGAGGATTTCCGATATCATCGGTGTGATCGATGGCATCGCGTTTCAGACCAACATTCTGGCGCTGAATGCGGCGGTGGAGGCCGCCCGGGCCGGTGAACAAGGACGGGGATTCGCGGTCGTCGCCAGCGAAGTACGCAGCCTCGCTCAGCGATCGGCGCAGGCGGCGAAAGAGATCAAGGCCTTAATTACTGAGTCGGTTGGAAACGTGTCCGATGGCACCCACCTCGTCGGCCAGGCGGGCGACACGATGGGAGAAGTCGTCGCCAGTGTGCAGAAGGTCAAGCTGTTGATCAGCGACATTGCCGCCGCCAGCGCCGAGCAGATCGTAGGTATCGACCAGGTTAACCAGGCGATCACCGACATCGACGCCGCTACGCAGCACAACACCGCCTTGGTCGAGCAAGCATCGGCCGCAGCGGAATCCTTACGGGACCAAGCGCGGCGACAATCCGAAATTGTCAGCGCGTTTACGGTGAATGCGAACTGACCGGCTTGCCCCCATAGCGCGCGCGACCGCGCTTTGCCCAACGCTGTCACGCGAACCATCAATTCTGTTTATGAGCTGATTAGTCTCAGCGGGTCTGCCATCGCATATCTTTCGCTATGATTATTAACCGATGGATTTTCCAGACCACCTTTCGTTCGGCGAAAAAAAATCGATGCGTAGATGCAGACGGCGCGACGGCAATTTTCCGTTACGTTGGTCCTCAGCGCTTGAGATTTGCCGCGAAAACCCACTAAGACTGTAAAAAATGGATGCAACAATACAGCTTTTCCGCTTGCAACAACTATGCAGGCGTTCGGCTTGCGGCATGCCGCTGGCGCTAACTTTTCTGCTTGCCGCGTGTGGCGGCGGAAGCGACAATTCCGTCACCGAGGCACCGCGCACCCTTAGCGGGATGAAGGTAATGGGCGGCGCCGCAGCATCCACCGAGATAGCGCTGGCGCCAATCGGTGCGATGGCCAGCTCGTCAGAGCGCGACGACCTGTCCGCATTGGCCGCTATCGACGCCGACGATCAAACCCGATGGAGCAGCGGCTTCACCGACAACGAGTTTCTGACGCTGGATTTCGGCAAGTCGATGAATATCACGCGGGTCCGCATCAATTGGGAGGATGCCCATGCTACCCGATACCTGCTACAGGTCTCGAACGACGGCGAAAAATGGACGACGATCAAATCGATTGATAACAGTCGAGGCGGGGTCGAGGACTGGACAGATTTAAGCGGAAAAGGCCGCTACTTACGTATGCAGGGCATTAAGCGGTCAACGCCGTATGGATATTCGATCATCCAGATGCAGGCGTTCTCCGGCACGCCGGCCGACTCAACGCCGATCGCAAGTCCGACTCAACCAGTCCCCCCATCCCCGGACCCGACCGTGCCTCCAGGCGCTTCGGTCCCAGCACCCGCCGGCACCGGCGTCGCCGACTACGTGCCGCTCTTTTCCAGCAGCACTCAAGTAGTCGAGCAAATTCAGTATACCGAGCCCGATGGCACGCTGGTTACCTATGCCGGGTTCCGCCCTACTCCGCGACATGCCCGCGAAGGCGGCGAACCGTGGACGGACACCGTGGACCTCGGGCCTGGCAACTATCTCGCCTTCCCACCACATTATTTTCAGAACCGCACTTTCGGGCTGGTGATCCGCGACGAAGTGCCGGCAGGCCGCCAGAAAATTACCGCCTACCTGAAGCCCAATACCGGGATCATGGTCAACAACAGCTTCAACGCCTTCCGGCGCCTCGACCCCGGAGTCATTGAATACGGCTGGAAGATGGGCGTCGGCTATACCAATCCCAAGAATCCCAACGACCCTACCCAGCGCTGCGGCCCTGCCGACAAGCTCGAGGAGCTGTGCGTGGCCCAGTCCATCACCGATTACTGGCGCTTTCAGGACGAGAAGGATTATCAGGGCGACACCACGCGGGTGAACAACAAGCTGGTCGTCGGCGACAAGATCGAGATGACGGCCGGCGTTTTCCTGGACTACCTGCCCGGCACCTCGGTGGCGGTGATCGATGGCGGCTTTAACCGCGACTATTCGCTGGAGCAGCTGTACGTGGTTGGCAAGGGTATGGTTCCTTGGTATGGCATCGCCCCCAAGCTGGACACCACCCCGTTGCCCGACGATGCGCTACTGGGCGGCCAGGCCAGCGTATCGTACAACTACTCCGAAGAACCGCATCGCGTATTCCAGCAGTCGGCCAATAACATTGGCATAGCGAATATGCAGCGCTTCGTCGAAGGACGCCGGTTATTCCATATCTCTTACATCGACGGCAAGCACTCCGAAAACGCCGATGTGAACCCGGTGTTCACCGCCCATGCCAACCAGCTGGGCGCGCGCTACAACGAGGTGCGCTGTCTCGGATGCCACGCACTGAACGGGCGCAGTCCGGCGACGGGCGTGGGCGAGTTGCTCAACCGCTTCGCCGTGCTGACCGCCGCCGCCAGCACGCACACCGCCATCACCCCCGATCCGACCTATGGCATCAACGTCCAGCAACTCGCGCGCACTGCGGGAGCGCCCGATTACGGGGTCTCTGTGCACTCCTTTGAAAAGACCGTGCGCACGCTGGCCGACGGCGAGAAGATCGAGCTACAGAAACCTGTCTACGCTTTCCAAGGCCCCTTGCCGGCGCAGTTCTCGGTACGTCAGGCGCCGCAGGTGGTGGGCATGGGCTTGATCGAAGCACTTGACGAGGCCACCTTCTGAGGTACCCTGATTTTTTCGGACACTCCTGTTTGGTAAACTTCATCAACGGGAGAATTTATGAAACGCACAAAAACATACACGCCTGAGCTTCGTGAAGAA